>Ga0308395_1000016_pt1 | contig 213114 bp, 192 predicted proteins | sample Hotspr20SampleP4_FD_202097 | JGI IMG/M metagenome (GOLD analysis project Ga0308395, IMG submission 202097) | Hot spring phototrophic mat microbial communities from Mushroom Spring, Yellowstone National Park, Wyoming, United States - 20050930_P4 ... | reverse complement strand
CCGAGGGAATTTCTTCCAGTTTAAAAAAGTTGTAATTCACCCCATACTTCGTAATCCACACATCCAATCCTCCAAGCCTTGCTAAATAAAGCACATCCGAAGGCCATTGCCCTTTGTTTTCAATAAAAAAATGCCGATCTACTTTGCTCAAAGCAGATTGGGCATTTCGTGACCCCATTACTTGCTGCCCATAAGCAACCATGGTAATCATTAAACATGATATCAACAAAAAAAACTTCTTCATGAAACTGTTTTTTTGTAATACAAATATACATTTTTTTAATTATTTTTAATTAGTAAAAAATTTTTCTTCCTATTACTCATGTAATCTTTACCATCTTTAAAATTCACGAGTTCAAATAAAATTTTTTTAGTGCAATTGTTAGCAATTTTGTCTTTGTAGATTATCATAAATGTTGGTGATGTTTTTATTTTTTTCAAAAAATCATGCAATTTTGTCAAAAGAATTCATAGGATGGCATCTGAGGATAAAATAGCAAGAATAAAATTTTTGACGGCAGAGCTCAATAGGCATAATTATTTGTATTATGTTGAAAATAATCCAGAAATTGATGATGAGACCTTTGACAAGCTTTTGAAAGAACTTGAGATGCTTGAGAAAGAAACGGGATATCGCGAGCCTGATAGTCCTACGCAGCGGGTTGGGGGAGAGGTCACGAAAATTTTTGATCAGGCTGAGCATTTATTTCCCATGCTTTCGCTGGATAATGTCTACAGTGAAGAAGAACTCAATGATTTTTTTAGAAGATGTAAGGAACTAGGCGAAACAGATAAGATTGAATACGTTTGTGAGCTTAAATACGACGGCCTTGCCATTAGTTTGATTTACGAAAATGGATTACTTATAAGAGCAGTGACTCGTGGAGACGGAGACCGTGGTGATGTGGTAACAGCTAATGTAAAAACGATTCGTACCATACCTCTCAGGTTGAATGGCGAAGGATGGCCAAGTCTTGTGGATGTACGAGGAGAAGTTATCATGTCGTTTGCAACCTTGGAAGAACTCAACAGGCAGAGAGAAGAGGAAGGGGAACCTTTATTTGCCAATCCACGTAATGCTGCCGCAGGGACCTTGAAGCTCCAAGATTCTGCCATTGTAGCTAAACGCAAACTTGGATTTATACCGTACGCTGTTTTTTCTTACGAAACCCTTAAGTCAACTCACTACGAAAACTTACTTCAATTGAAAGGGTGGGGTTTTAAAATTTCCGAGGATGTTCGTTTAGCAAAAAATGAAACGGAAGTTTATGATTTTTTACGTCATTGGAGTGAGCATCGCGATAAACTTCCCTTTCCTGTAGATGGCGCAGTCATCAAAATTAATTCTCTCGAGCTTCAGAACAAATTAGGTTCAACGGCTAAATTCCCACGCTGGGCTATTGCTTATAAGTTCAAGGCTGAAGAAGCTATAACTCTCCTTATTTCGGTCGATTTCCAAGTGGGGAGAACGGGTAAAATTACTCCCGTGGCTAACTTAAATCCTGTTTCCTTAAGTGGATCGGTGGTAAAACGGGCAACTTTGCATAATGAAGATTACATTCGCTTGTTGGACATAAGAATTGGGGATTATGTAGCTGTCGTGAAGGCTGGAGAGATTATTCCGAAGGTGATGTACGTTGTTAAGGAGCGCCGTACGGGTAATGAGCAACCCATCGTTTTTCCAACGACTTGTCCTGCTTGTGGTGCAAAGCTCATGCGTAATGAGGGAGAAGCAGATTGGTGGTGTCCTAACGAAGATGATTGCCCTCCTCAACTGAAAGGTAAAATCGAGCATTTTATTTCGCGGGACGCTATGAACATAAAATCGTTAGGCGAAGGGAAGGTAGATCTACTCTTCGAAAAGGGACTTATAAAAGATCCAGCTGATTTGTATTCGTTAACATCTAAGGACCTGCTGGGTCTTGAAAAACGCTGGGTAGATGAGGATGGTAAAGAACGGCGATTAAGTTTTCGGGAAAAGACCGTTGAAAATATCCTTAAAGGAATTGAAGAGTCCAAAAAAGTACCTTTTGAAAAAGTGCTCTATGCTTTGGGTATTCGTCATGTGGGAGAGGCACTCGCTGCGTGTATAGCTCGTTATGTAGGCAATATCGATACGCTTATGAACATGAAACCTGAAGACCTCATGCAAATTGAAGATGTTGGAGAAACAGTTGCTCGCACCATTTACGAGTGGTTCCAAAAAGAAAAAAATAAAAAGCTGCTTGATCGTTTAAAAATGGCAGGACTTCAATTCAAGCTGCAGACCAGTGAACCAAGTAGCAATAAACTTGCAGGCTTGCAATTTGTGATTTCGGGAGTTTTTAAGACCATCAGTCGCGAGGACTTAAAAAAACTCATCGAAAATCATGGAGGCAAAGTCCTTTCTTCCGTTTCATCAAAAACCAACTACATCGTGGCTGGTGAAAACATGGGACCATCGAAGCTTGAGACTGCCAAAAAATTAGGAATTTCAATTCTTTCGGAAGATGAATTTTTTAAAAAATTTGATTTATGAAAAAATGGTTATGGATTTTCCTGCTGGCCGTTGGGTTAACTTCCTGCTATGTGGGAAGGACCATCATTTACAATTTTGCAGATGTAAATGATTATAAAAAATTTCCTCAGGTTCCTGTGCTTCATGACAAGAGCCCTTTTACTTTTTACAAAGGAAAAACTTTGCATCTTGACACCAGTTTTCTTAACAAAAGTTACATTACGGACGACAAAATCACCGATCTTGAAAGTCTCTTCAAGCGAACAAAGACAACGGCTTTTTTGATTATAAGAAATGACAGCATTTTGTACGAACGTTACTTTTACGGGTATGATTCGTCTTCGCTTTTTACTTCTTTTTCAATGGCTAAATCGCTGGTGAGCTTGCTCGTTGGTATTGCATGGGGTGAAGGAAAAATTGCATCTTTAGACGATCCGATTACGAAATATGTACCCTACTTGCGACCTGAATTGCAGAAAGTTACACTCCAGCATTTGTTGGACATGGAAAGCGGTATTAAGTTTAGCGAAAATTTTTACAATCCATTTTCACAAACTGCAAAATATTATTATGGACGACATCTGAAACAATTTGTGAGGGAACTTACATTAGGCAAAGATCCTGGGACTGAATTTGAATATAGAAATGTAAATACATTGCTTTTATCGTTAGCTTTAGAAAATGTTACAAGAATGAAGACTTTCAAATATCTTGAACAAAAGCTTTGGAGTCAAGTAGGAACAGAACATGATGCTACAGTGAACATTGATTCTAAGAAAGACAGCACCTTTAAAGCTTATACGGGTTTTAATGCCACAGCTCGTGATTATGCAAAAGTAGGAAGACTGCTTTTACATCATGGAAAATGTCATGGAAAGCAAGTTATTCCAGAACCATATGTGGAAAAGTTATTGAATCCTGGCATGGCAAAACAGGTTCAAAAAAGCCTTTATTATTACAAAAATCACTGGTGGTACGACAGCTACGGAAACATTGCAGCTCATGGCTTTCTTGGGCAGTTCATTGTTGTTTATCCGCGTAAAAACATTATCATGGTTCGTTTGGGAAAGATAAACGGAGGCGTAGAGTGGGTACAGCTCATGACTTTTATGGTTAAGCGATTATAGCATGAGGGTGATTGGCGTAATTTCGGATACACATGGTGCGTTACCTGAAAGTTACGAAGTATTTTTTCGTGGTTGCGACGAAATATGGCATGCAGGAGATATTGGAACTCTTGAAGTTCTAAATAAGTTGAAGGAAACAGCAAAAGTGCGGGCAGTATGGGGTAACATTGATGGCCAGGACATACGATTGGAAACTAAAGAACATTTGTTTTTTGAGCTAGAAGATCAGCGAATTTTTGTGCGGCATATTCTGGGCTATCCAGGAAAATATGAAAAAGCTGTTTTACCTTTGTTACTTAATTTAAAACCTACGATGGTGGTCGCAGGACACAGTCACATCTTGTCTATCATAAAAGATGTTGAGCATTCCTGGCTTTATCTTAACCCTGGTGCTGCAGGAAAATATGGATTTCATTTGAAACGTACGATGGTGAAGTTTGTACTTGATGAAGGGAAAATATTTGATTTGGAAGTTTGGGAAAAAAATAAGTAAATATGAAAGGGTTTAGAATTCTTTTTATAGCTTTTTTTATGAACAACATGCTGCTCATTTGGGGTCAGCAAAAGTATTTTACTATTCCTTACGATAAAAATCATAACATGACCATGCGTTATGAGGAGGTAATCTCGCTCTGCAAAAAGGTAGATAGCCTTTTTGATGAAGTTAAACTAGACACTCTTGGTTTTTCCTCAAATGGTTCATGGATACCTATGCTTAGGGTTTCGCGTCCAAATAAAAATGAAAAAATTAAGCTTTTTATAAACGCTGGTATTCATCCAGGCGAATCAGAAGGGATGGATGCAGGTTTTCTTTTTTTACGTGATTTACTCGTAAACTCTTTTGCACAGAAATGGTTAGATGATGTAGAAGTATATTTTGTTCCTGTCTTTAATGTTGAAGGCTTGCAACGTTTTAGTCCTTACAACCGAATTAACCAAAACGGGCCTGAGCAGATGGGATGGCGCACAAATGCACTCAACTTGAATTTAAATCGTGACTTTTTAAAAGCTGATGCTCCTGAAATGCGAGCATGGCTTACGGTCTTCCACCGCATAAAACCAGATTTTTTGGTGGATTGTCATACAACGGATGGAGCAGATTATCAGTATACCATCACATATTCTCTTGGCAATCATCCTCTTTTTGATGATACATTGCGAAACTTTTTGAACGCTAAACTTATTCCTTATCTCAAAGATAACCTTGACAAAAGCGGCTATTTAACAGCTCCCTATGTGGTATTTCGGAATTGGCATAATCCAAGGTCGGGTTTAGTGAGAGATATTGCTTCTCCCCATCTTACCCACGGATACACGCTCATGTACGATATCCCTTCTTTACTCGTGGAAACTCATATGCTAAAACCTTACGAATTACGCGTAGATGGAACAGAAAGACTTTTGCTATATCTTACTCAATGGCTCATCGAGAATAAAAAAGAATTTAAGAAAAAACTAAGCATTGCTCAATCCAAAGACATATGCAAAGCAGAAAAGAAAATTTTGCCTTTGGACATAGAGATTGATTTTAAAGACAGCACAATGGTAGATTTTCTAGGTTATGCCTATGATTCTATAAAAAGTGAAGTCACAGGACAGTATTACCTCCGCTACAACAGGGAAAAACCAGAAACATGGAAAATACCTTATTATGGGAAATGGGTAATTACCTCATCTACAAATTTACCTTATGCATATGTAATTCCAGCTCAGTATGGGGAATTGATAAAAATTCTCTCGTATCATAACATCCAGGTGCTAACTTTAAAAACCAATGAAAATGTAAAATGTAAAACATATTACCTACACAATGTAAGCTTTCCTACGAGTCCTTACGAAGGAAGATTTCAGCCAACCTATGAAGTTATTGAAAAAGATACCATCCTTGAGGTTAAAAAGGGTTCATATGTCGTACCGCTTTGCCAAAAGGGTTGGAGAGTCCTTGCTTATTTGATGGAACCAGCATCTTCATATAGTTTTTTGAAATGGGGCTTTTTTAATTCAATTTTTGAGCAAAAAGAATATGGAGAAGTATATGTGTTAGAACCTCTTGCAGCTGAAATGATAAAAGATCCAGCTATAAAATCAGCTTTTGAGAATTGGAAAAAACAACATCCCAAAGCTTCACGATATGAACAGTTGAATTGGTTTTATTTGCAATCAAAATACAAAGATCCGTACATGAATTGGTATCCTATTTTAAAAGTAATGGAACCCGTTGAATACAGGCAATTAATACCGCAACGATGAAAATAGTTTCATTTAATGTCAATGGCATACGATCAGCCATTAGCAAAGGATTGTTTACGTGGTTAAGTGAATTTCAACCTGAGGTTGTTTGTTTGCAGGAACTTAAGGCTCACGAGCACCAGATACCTGCCGAAAAAGTTCAAGAACTTGGATACAATGCATATTTTTTCCCAGCTCAGCGAAAGGGCTATAGTGGAGTTGCTATCCTTTCGAAGCTAAAACCTACGCATGTTGAGTTTGGTATGGGTATTTCCGTTTACGACGAAGAAGGTAGATTTTTACGGATGGATCTGGGTAAGCTTTCTATTGTATCCGTCTACCATCCTTCTGGAACTTCTGGTGACGTGCGTCAAGCTTTTAAGATGGAATGGCTCGATCGTTTTCTCCAGTATGTCAATAAGCTTAGAGAGGAGCGACCTTATCTTGTTATAGCTGGCGATTTTAACATCGCACACGAAGAAATTGACATTCACGACCCCATTGGAAATGCTAACAATTCCGGTTTTTTACCAGAAGAAAGAGAATGGTTTACTCGCTTTTTGCAAAATGGATATATCGACATCTTACGTCATCTTTACCCCGACAAGCAAATTTATTCTTGGTGGTCTTTCCGCTTTCAAGCCCGCAAAAAAAATAAAGGTTGGCGTATTGATTATATCATTGTCACTCCAAATTTACTTCCTTATGTGAAAGATTCTTTTATTCTGAATGAAGTTGAAATGAGCGATCATTGCCCTGTTGGGATAGAATTTGACCTTGAAGAATTTCAAAAAAGAGTAGAACAAATCTGATAACCGACTGAAGATTGTTTTTTTAGCATAAATTTTTAACGACTACTATTCATCGAAATATAAGTAGTGATAAGCTTCTACATTATCTAAAAAAGCACCATCAAAGCCTGCAGAAATAATTTTGTCAATGTAGCTATCGGGCGAGCCATAGATAATCTTTTGCCAATCTTTGTCCCAATATTTAACATAAAATTCATCAGGATAACCAGGATAAGGTTTTTTGATAAAGCAGGGATGATGTAATCGCCAGTTTTCTTTCCAGTAGTAGCGATATTTTTCTGCTGAACCAATGGAAACATAAGCAATGAGAAGACGCTTTCCACCGTTTTTCTTATGGCTAATTTGCTCAAGATCTTGTGGCGTTAATGGGTCATTTCCAAAAAACAAATCTATGATGACAAGGTCAAAATTTGTATTAGCTATGGCTGCTAGATAGTCGCTTTTATTCTGATAAACACTTGCGCCGCCAATGAAATAAAGGACATTTTTCACATCATTCATACTCAAGATGTCGTTGTTGTTTTCGTTGATGATGGTGTCAGGAATATGCTCGTAGTAATAGTTGGCTGAGTCTCTAACGAAAGGAATAAAACCATGAGCAGCATTTAATTCATAAGCATGGTGAACATCTGAGTTTTTTGAAACCATTTCAGAAACAATGATGGGTTTGAGTTCTTTCAACCGATCAAGTAATTGAATTCTTTTGTTATCTGGGGCGTAGGTATTAAAATAAAAGAGTTCTTCAACGGTGATGGCATCTATGTGTTGTAGATAATTAGCGTCTAGTTCACTTGTAGCATCAAGACCTACGGTTGCAAGCTCCGGGCCATTTTGTGGAATTATGATAAAATTTGATTTTTTTGATTTAGCATACGTGGAAATATTTGCCACAAATTCTTTCATCTTTTCGGCTGCTCGCTCCGATCTTTTTTCTTTTGAACATGAAATGAAGAAAATACTTGCAGCCAAGTAATACAAATACAAACACTTCCTCAACATAAAAAAAATCATATATATATGTAAATTTTTTTGAAAAAGGTAGAGCAATCTTTTAATCAATAGGTACTCCGTATTTAGTGACAGGGCGGGGTGGGATGGAATCTTTTTTATGAGAAGTTGAGTCCTTTATTAACGTGTCCATATAAGCTGGAGGTGGTCCGTATTTAACAACGGGACGAACTCCATATTTGGTTGTAGGTGGCGTAAAAGATTGTGTATCCATACTTGCGTTGGGCTGCAAAATAGGAGAATTGGTTTTGCCTTCAGGGTTAGCTTCTTTTTTTGTCGAACAAGCACTAGCCCATAAAAAAGAACTTATGCTATACAAAACGAATAGAAATTTTTTAATTATTTTTTTCTTCATATTAAGAGATTTTTAATGATTAATCCAAGTCCAAAAATAAATAAAATAATGCCAACAATGTGATTTATTAGCAAAATTTTTCGAGGACGAAGGAATTTTTTTAATTTATATCCAACAAAAGATTTTAACATATCGGTTGAAAAGATGGTTCCAAAAAGCCCCGCCATAAAAAAAAGAGCTGATTCATAGAGATGACCTTCGATGGCGCGTTGCGTTAGATATCCAGAAATGGTGAGCCAGAAAACAAAAACGATAGGATTGAAAATATTTAGGAAAAAACCTTTAACAAATAAACCCCAAAAAGGAGAGTTTTTCTTAATTTTAAATTTAGGGTGATGAACTTGCATTTTGCGTTGTTTTAAAATATCAGGTTTTTTAAAAAAAGCATATACCCCATAGCCCATCAAAATTCCACCAGCGATAAAAAGAGCTATGTGCTCGTTTTTACCCTGTGTCATGAACGAAGAAAGACCAAGGAAGGAAAGCGTAAAAAGAAAAATGTCACTGGTTATTACGCCCAAAGAAAATAAAAGAGCATGGCGAAAGCCCTTGTCAATAGATACTTGTATGAGCGAAATAAAAGCAGGTCCTATGGATATGGCTAACAACAACCCTATGAAAATTCCTTCAAAAAGCAATTGTATGTAAGACCACATTATCGCTTATAATTTTGCACAAATTCTAGCCATTGTTCAAGGTTCTTTTTCATGACACGTGGGAATTTAACTTGTGCGCCCACTTTCCCAATGCTTTTAAGATAGTCGTAGAAAGCTTCAACAGGAAGTACTTCAACTTCTACTTTGCGAATGGCTTCGAGGCGTTCAGTCCGATAATCATCGTTAAGGTTCTTTAAGTAGTTATCAATGGCGCGTGCTGCTACTTCTGGATCGATGGGAGAAGTAGTTCCTAACCACCATTTGTGCATAAACATACCTTCATATGGAAGGGCAGCTACAGTAAATTCTGGTACAGAAACATGGTAATCATGTTCAAGAAGTTCAATAGCACGTGTCATGTTTTCAACACTTAGGTGTTCACCTGAAACGCTTAAATAGTGCTTGGTTCTACCTACAATCTGTAATTCAAGAAGGTCTAAAGAAGTAAAACGGATAACATCCCCAATTAAATAGCGCCAGGCTCCAGCTACAGTGCTTAAAAGAATAGCATAATCAACATCTGGTTGAATGTCTTTTAAGGTAAGAACTTCAGGATTTTCACGAAGATTACCGTCTTCATCGAAATTTTTTTCGTTAAATGGTATGAATTCGTAATAAATACCATTGTCGTAAACTAGAGCCATGGCTTCTACATTAGGTCGCTTTTGAAAAGCAATATACCCTTCTGAAGCAAGATAAGTTTCTATGTAAATGAGCGGTTTCCCAAGCAGTTTTTCAAAACTCTTTTGATAAGGTTTAAAGCTCATTCCTCCATGAGTGAATATGGTTAGATTTGGCCATATATCGTGAATGTTGTTGAGCTTATAACGATCAATGATTTTTAAAAATAGGATTTGAAACCAAGCAGGAACTCCTACAATAGCTCCTACATCCCATTTAGGTGCATTTTCAACTATTTCTTCTAGTTTCTTTTCCCAATCGCGTTCACGGCTAATTTTTTTACCAGGCTTATAGTAAAACTGAAACCAAAAGGGAATGTTTCCTGTGGTAATTCCACTCAAATCTCCCGCATAATATGTTCCATTATATTGCAGGTGTGTGCTTCCTCCTAACATGAGAATTTTATGCGAAAAGAAATCATCAGGGATGTTAAAATTAGCTAAGGATAGCATAGTCCTGATGGAAGTTTTCTGAATGGCTTTAAGCATATCTTTAGTAACCGGAATGTATTTGCTTGAGGCTTCGCTTGTCCCTGAGCTAAGGGCAAAATATTTTACACGTCCAGGCCATGTGACATCTGGTTCTCCGAGAAGAGTTCGGTACCACCATTCATTGTGGATTTTGTTGTAATCAAAGATGGGAACTTCTTTTCTAAAAATATCTTCAAAATGAGGAGATTTAATAATCCTTTCAAATTGATAGTATTCTCCAAAAGCGGTGAATTGGGATTTGGTGAGTAATTTTTTCAAAACTTTTCGTTGAGCTTTGATGGGATCTTGTTTTTTTATTTTTGGTAACTTACTATTTAACTCAATAGCATTTTTGATGAGAACACTAATTAATGGCATGCTTTCTTTTTTTGCAAAATTATAAATTAACTTAACATTGGAATGAATGATTTTATTCGTTTGATGGTTTCCTCTTTACCAAGGATAACCATGATGGTATTAAGATGAGGACCGTACGAATCTCCCACCAACGCAAGACGGATAAGGTTATATATTTTACCTGTTGGAGCGTTAAATTGTTGAACTGTGTTTAGGAGAAGTTCATCGATGCTTTTTTCATCCCAGGGTGTGTGAGTTAAAGCATTTGTGAGGTGTTCAAAAATTGTTTTGGCTTCTGCAAATGTATGTTTATTGAATACCTTTTCATTGTAATTTGTTGGGGCTGCTAGGAAGAAGAGAGATTTTTCTGCAAGGTCGTTGATGGTATCCGCACGTTCTTTCATCAGAGGTATAATTGAAGCAAGTAAATTTTCCTCTACCTCTAGGTTATGTTGTTTTTTATAATAACTTTTAACAAGCGGAATAAGCTTTTCTGTAGGTGAAGACATGACGTATTGCTTATTAAGCCAAAGAGACTTCTTGGGGTCAAAGTGGGCTCCACTTTTATTGATACGATCCAAGCTGAAAAGTTCAGTCATTTCATCGACGGACATAATTTCTTTATCATTGCCTGGGTTCCAACCAAGCAGTGCAAGCATATTTACAACGGCTTCAGGTAAATAGCCATCTTCACGATAACCCCGGGTAATTTCACCCGTAAAGGGGTCTTTCCATTCTAGTGGAAAAACAGGAAAACCAAGGCGGTCACCATCACGCTTGCTGAGTTTGCCCTTTCCATCAGGTTTTAAGATGAGAGGTAAGTGCGCAAAAGCTGGACGATTCCAACCGAAGGCCTCGTACATCAATACATGAAGTGGAGCAGAAGGTAACCATTCTTCACCACGAATCACATGGGTAATACCCATAAGATGGTCATCAACTACATTGGCCAGGTGATATGTGGGCAGACCATCGCTCTTAAATAGGACTTTGTCGTCAAGGGTGTTTGAATTGACTTCGATATGGCCGCGAATGAGGTCGTCAAAAGAAACCACGGTATTTTCGGGAATCTTGAAACGTACGACATATGGATGTCCTTCTTTTAACCATGTTTTCCAAGTGCTTTCAGGAAGGGCAAGAGAATTTTTTAATTGCATGCGTGTTTTACTGTCGTATTGGAATGTAAGTCCTTTTTCTTGATAAGTTTTGCGGAGTTCTTCAAGCTCTTCCGGTGTTTCGAAAGCATAGTAAGCGTAACCTTTTTCGAGAAGGGTTTGAATATAGTTTTGATAAACATGTTTGCGTTCACTTTGACGGTAGGGAGCATAGGGTCCACCCATATGAGGTCCTTCATCAAAAGTAATACCACACCATGTGAGGCTTTCAATAATATATTCTTCTGCACCTGGTACAAATCGTTGCTGATCTGTGTCTTCTATGCGAAGGATGAATGTTCCCTTGTACTTGCGAGCAAAAAGAAAATTATAAAGGGCCGTGCGTACACCACCAATGTGCAGAGGACCTGTAGGGCTAGGAGCAAAACGTACGCGTACCATTTTTTCTGCAAACTTATGCAATTGCTGAAAATGAACTATGAAGGAAACGAGCGATTTTATAGGTGAAGGAATTTGAGATAAACGCTTAAGCTTTTTTTCATTAGTGATAATATAAACAAAAGTATTTTAAAAAATTGATATTCTTGTTTTATTTTGGATTACATGCTTTTTCGGTGTGTTGTGAAATTTTATAGGGAAAAAGTTATTTCACTCGAACAGTAAGGAGCAACATATCATTTACATAACCTTTAAGTATGTCGCCGCTTTGGACTAGACCAACGCCAGCAGGTGTCCCGGTGAAAATAACATCTCCTGCTTCCAAGGTGATGTAAGTTGACACATAGCTAATAAGCTCTGAAAATGAAAAAATGAGCTGTGCTGAACTAGATTGCTGCACCATCTTTTCGTTTTTGTAAAGAACAAAATGATAGGGTTGAGGCGTATAGGGGATAAAAGAGCCTATGGCTGCTGAATGATCAAACGACTTTGCAATTTCCCAAGGTTCGCCTAGCTCAATGCATTGCCGCTGAAGATCACGAGCTGTAAAATCAATACCTACCGTTATGGCATCTATATTTTTTTCGGCTTCTGTCAAAGATATATTTTTCCCTCTTTTTCCAAGTCTTATAACCAATTCACCCTCATAGTGTATCTCATGACTAAAATCGGGTAGGTTAAAATCTTTTCCTTCAGGCAGTAGGGCATTACTTGACTTCATAAAAAAAACAGGATACCTTGGAACTTCATTTTCCATTTCACGAACATGATCCAGGTAATTACGACCTATACAAATGATTTTCATAGGATGGTATTGTTTCCTTGATTAAACATGCGAAGTCTTATTTTTTTTACAACCTGTTTGGTGCTGAGGGGAAATTGGCTTTTAATGATCCAATCGAAATATTGAGGTTCTCGCTTAAAAACTTCTTCAACGCTTTCGCCAAGATATTTTCCAAAAGCAAAAACTTCTACGCCGTCTTTGTTGTATTTAATATGTCCTACCAGATCAACATTATTTTCCATGCGTGTAAACTCATGAAGAAAATCTAAGTCAGGTTGAAAATATGCATCTAGTCGACCAGGGATAGGTTGGTTTGCATAACGATTGAGTTGAGCTTTGAAAATTTCCCAGGTGGCTAGTGTATCAGCTTCTGCTGTGTGCGCATTTTCAAGCTCTTTGTTGCAGTAAAACTTGTATGCAGCTTTTAGGTTACGGGGTTCCATTCGATAAAAAATGTTCATCACATCTATGATCCTTCGGTTAGAAAGGTCAAATTCAATACCTGTCCTCAAAAATTCTTCGACCAGCAGTGGAACATCAAAACGAGAACAGTTGTATCCTGCTAAATCCGAATTCCCAATAAAATCAAGAAGTTCTTGAGCTATCTCTTTGAAAGTGGGTTTATCCTTTACATCTTCGTCGGTAATACCATGAATGGCTGTAGATGAAGGTGGGATGGGCATTTCTGGATTAATAAGTTGATGCCATGAACGCTCGCTCTCATTAGGATCTATTCGCAAAATAAATAGTTCAATGATTTTGTCTTTGTGAACCTGATTGCCCGTAGCTTCAATATCGAAAAAAGCAAGGGATTTTTTTAATTTAATATTCATTGATTTTCAATTAAAACTAAATTAATTTTTGAGGGAACAGGGGGATTTTCAATTTCGGGAATGGAAATTTCTTTTTCAATGCGTTGAAAACCTGGAATGGAAAGCTCCATTTTGTATTGACCTGGATCCACTACCATGACATATCGGCTCGTGTAGCGTGAAGGTTTATACAACCCGTACAGTTCGCCTGATTTTGTGTTGTACAATTTAATGGTTAACTCTTTGGGTAATTTTTTAAGTTTTTCCTCTATGTTTTTCTTGGTTTCTAGAATGGAAGCATTGGCTTGTTCGATATCTGCCATTTTAGTTTTAGGTGGGTATGACTTTACAATAGAATCAAACATTTTGTTATATGTACGAAGTTCTTCTTCCAACTCATGGAGCTTTTGAAAATAAGGTGTGCTATCACTCATGACGACATAGCCTTTGAGTAGTACAGGTGTTGGAGGTGTTTGTAAAAAAGTCACACGGAAAATGTCCAGATCTCCCATCCCATTGGGGCGAAAACAACTCATGTATGCATAACGCATCGATTGAGTGAAGGATATGGTATATTCGTCATCAGGAGTATTAATTGGATAACCGACGTTCACAGGTTTTGAAAATGAGTTGGTTTTAGGATCGTATGTGCATTTGTATATATCATAGCCGCCCATACCTGGATGGCCATTTGAGCAGAAAAAGAAAGTTTTGCCGTCAGGAGCAAAGTATGGATAATCTTCATCGTAAGGCGTGTTAATATCTTTCCCAAGATTGATGGGTTTTCCCCACGAACCATTCGGGAGTTTAAGGCTCATATATAGGTCCATTCCTCCCATGCCACCAGGTCGAGAAGAAGAAAAAATGAGTGCATTGCCGTCGGGGGTAAGTGTTGCACCACCTTCGTAGTTTTCTGTGTTTACATATGATCCTGCTGATTCGGGCCTTTTGAAGGTAATGTTGCTAGGGGTAAGATTGATTTCTGAGATATAAATGTCAGCTTTACCTTGTTCATTTGCATAAAAAAAGAAAACCGTTTTCCCATCGGGAGCAAGACCTGCAGTTTCCTCGTTGAGATACGTGTTAATAGGAGCACCCACATTCTTTACTTTTTTCCATGCAGTTCCTTCTCTACGAATAGCATAAATATCAGGGGTTAAATACCCATCAAAATCCATGAAATTTCCTGTATTTCCTTTTCGTTTTGAAGTGAAAATTAGAAAGCTTTCATCAGGAGCAACATAGGGGTAATAGTCGGGTCCATCACTATTGATAGGATCTGGTAATAGGTCAAATTTAACAGGGATAGGTTTTTCGATCATTTTTTTGGCAACTTCACATTGTTCAATTTGTTTTTTGGCTGGTATGTAATTGTCGTCAATTGTCGTGAGGGATAAAAATTTTTGATAGGCTTTTTTGGCATCATCAAATCTGTAGGCCAGTTGATATGCCCTTCCTAGATCATACCACGCTTCTGGATCAGCTTTGGGCTGCTTTACCACCCATTCAAGATGTTTGATAGCCTTTGATTTATCAATGTTTGTATAAAGATAACATTGCCCAACTTTATACCGATATTCGATATTGTTGCTATCTTTCTTTAGTAGCTCAAGGTATTCTTGCAAGGAGAAACGAAAATTTTGGAATTTAAAATATCCACGAGCATCGTGAATATTCCCCTGTGGTTTAAAGTTAATCTGGGAATACAAAGGAAAAACTAGGAAAAGCACTGTGGCTATGTACCAATAGGTCCTTATTTTCATAATTCGAGGAAAAATTTTTTCAACATTTCAATTTTTCTCTGAGCAATTTCTTTGGATTCTGGTGTGTATGGCTTAATTTGAATTTCAAAGTAAAATTTAATTTTTGGTTCTGTGCCGGAGGGACGGACGGTAATTTTAATACCATCTTCTAAGAAATATTGTACAACATTTGATTTTGGTAAACTTAACGGTGTGACAGTTTTTGTCTTCGTATTAATTTCTTCTGATGCCAGATAGTCTTTAATTTTGACTATTTCGATGGAAGCAATAGTTTCAGGGGCTTTGAAACGTAATTTTTCCATGATAGATTGTATTTCTTCTTTTCCTTGCAAGCCTTTTTTGGTAATGGAGACTTGTTCTTCGTAGTAGTAGCCAAATTTTTCGTAAATTTCATTGAGATAATCAAGCAATGTTTTATTTTGTAAAGCACAAAATGCTGCTACTTCAGCAACCATGCAAGCTGTCATGAGCCCATCTTTGTCGCGAACAACATCATTGCCAAGATAGCCATAACTTTCTTCGCAACCACCCAAGAATACTTCTTTCCCTTCCGTTTTACGAATTATTTCTGCAATGTATTTGAAACCTGTTAAAACATCATAAAGTTTAATCCCAAAATTTTGAGTTATTTCTCTAATGAGTTCTGTGGTTACAATGGTTTTTACCATCATGGCGTTAGCAGGAAGTTGTTGAAGTTTTTGTCTCGTAGAAAGTGTGTAATAAGCTAAGATGGAAGCTGTTTGATTTCCGTTGAGGAGGGCGTAATTTCCAGTTTCATCACGAACGCCCACGCCTAGGCGGTCTGCATCTGGATCAGTGGCTAAAATAATATCAGCTTTTTTCGCACGAGCATAATCCAGTGCAAGTTTCATAGCCTCTGGATCCTCTGGATTAGGGTATTTGACCGTAGGAAAATTTCCATTGGGTTCAGCTTGTTCGGGAACTACAAAAATATTGGTAAAACCAAGTGAATGTAGTGCTTTGGGTAGTAAACTAAAACCTGTTCCATGCAGAGGTGTGTATACAATAAAAAGGTTTTGTTTTTGTTGTATTACTTCGGGTTGTAAGATGACTTTTTTTATAGCTTCAAGGTAAAATACATCGAATTTCTCGTCTAGTGTGGTAATGAGTTGCTTATTACTTTCGAAAGATATTTGAGTAGGAGAAGTGATGTTTCTTACCTCTTGAATGATCAGTTGATCGTCGGGGGGAACTACCTGTCCACCATCTTCTCCGTAAACTTTGTAGCCATTGTATTCAGGAGGATTGTGTGAAGCTGTGATCATAATGCCAGCTTTGCAATAGAAATATCGAACTGCAAAGGATAGTTCTGGTGTAGGTCTTGGTCCGTCAAATAAAAAGACTTTTATTCCGTTAGCAGAAAGAATGTCTGCAGCAAGAAAAGCAAAATACTGGCTATTGTTTCTAGTATCGTAAGAAATAGCTACCGCAATGGATGAATGATCGTATCGTTTTTTTAGAAAGTTAGCAAGCCCTTGCGTTGCAGCACCGACAGTATATTTATTCATTCTATTGGGGCCTACGCCCATAATGCCACGTAGACCACCTGTGCCAAATTCTAATTCTTCTGAAAATGCTTCTTTTAGCTCTTCGATATTATTTTTTTGCAAATCCAAGATACGAGCTTTTGTTTCGTCGTCATAAAGTCCTTCAAGCCATGCTTTTACTTTTTCTAGATAACTCTCCATATTAATATCCCAGTTTATTCAGGCACAAAATTAAACTATCTTTCCAATTGGGAATGCTGACATTAAACATTTGCTTGAATTTTTCTTTTGAAAGAACACTGTATGTAGGCCGTGGAGCAGGTCTTGGCATTTGTGCTGTTCGAATTGCTTCGATAGGAAAGGCAGGAGAAATATTCTCCAAAATTGCTTTAGCAAAATCGTACCAAGAAGCAACACCTTCATTGGCATAATGCAATAACTCTACTTTGTTGATTTTTTCTCGTTGCATTACTACGCTCATGCAGGCTTTTGCTAAATCAGTTGCATAGGTTGGACTTCCTATTTGATCGTAAACCACTTGGAGTGACGGCTTTTCTTGTGTTAATCGAATAATGGTTTTTACAAAATTGTTTCCATATGAGCTGTAGAGCCATGATGTACGGATAATAGCTGCTTTGCTTAGATATCGATGAATATAAATTTCGCCAAGTAACTTGCTTTTTCCATAGATGGAAAGAGGATTCGTTGGGTCACTTTCTTCATAGGGGAGGTTTTGATGCCCGTCAAAAACATAGTCTGTAGAGATGTGAAGAAGGAAAATATTTTTTTTCTCACAAAGCTGGGAGAGATGTTTTAAGGCAAAACCGTTTACGGCATATGCTTTTTCTGGCTCACTTTCGGCTAAATCTACTTGCGTATATGCAGCGGCATTAATGATAATTTGAGGATTAATTTCGTCGCAAAGTTGTTCAACAGCATGAGCATTGGTTATGTCCACTTCTGGCAGGTCTGCATAATAGAAAGAATAATGGTTTTCATATAACGGTGCTAATTCTTGAATTTCCTGCCCTAATTGACCTTTAGAACCAAATACTACTATGGTTTCTTTCATACTCTATTTTTGAAATACTCAATGGTTTTCTTAAGTCCTTCTTCAAGAGGGGTAGTGGGTTGCCAGTTTAACAGTTGCTTTGCTTTAGTGATATCAGGTTGTCGTTGACTTGGATCGTCGGCAGGTTTTTCTTCAAACTTTATTTTGGATGAGGATCCTGTAAGTTCAATGATGAGTTTTGCCAAGTCTAAAATGCTTATTTCATGGGGATTACCTAAATTGATGGGACCGGTAATTTCATCTGCTGAATTCATGAGAGCAACTAGTCCTACGATCATATCATCAACATAACAAAAGCTACGAGTTTGGTTGCCATCACCGTACACGGTAATGTCTTCGTTGCGTAAAGCTTGGACAATAAAATTCGAGACGACTCGCCCATCGTTTGGGTGCATGCGAGGACCGTATGTATTGAAAATTCGAGCTATTTTAATTCGAACTCCATTTTGTTTATGGTAATTGACAAACAGAGATTCAGCACATCGTTTACCTTCGTCGTAGCAGGATCGAGGTCCAAGAGGATTAACATTACCCCAATATTCTTCAACCTGTGGGTGAATGATAGGATCGCCATATACTTCGCTGGTGCTTGCTTGCAGAATTTTTGCTTTAACTCGTTTTGCAAGACCCAGCATGTTGATAGCTCCCATGACTGAAGTTTTGATAGTTTTGATAGGATTATATTGATAATGAATAGGTGATGCTGGACAGGCTAAATTGTATATTTCATCAACTTCTATAAAGTAAGGATTTATCACATCGTGGCGGATAACTTCAAAATAAGGATTATTCATCAAATGAATAATGTTTTCCTTGCTTCCAGAAAAATAGTTGTCCATGCAAATTACTTCATGCCCCATGCTGAGTAACTTTTCGCAAAGGTGTGATCCTAGAAAACCAGCACCACCAGTAACTAGTATTCGCTTTTTCATATAGGTGAGATTTCAAATTTATCCCAGTCTAATGCTACGGGAAAACTTTCTCTGAATTGATTAAGTCTATTTAAATCCATTTCTACAAGTTTAACATAAACATCATCAAACCTCATTTCTTCTAATGGCAGTAAAGTTCCATCCGGAAAACAGACCATCGACTGTCCTGCATATGCCCAGCCGTTACCATCCACACCCGTTCGGTTGATGCCAATGGTAATGCACATGTTTTCTATCGAACGAGCTTTGAGCAAGGTTTCCCAAATGTGAATGCGGTTGGTAGGCCAGTTAGCAGGATAAATGAGCAAATCATACTCAAAAGCATCATTTTCATAACGATTGCAAGCCCAAACTGGAAAACGTAAATCATAGCAAATAAGAGGTTTAATTTTCCATTGTTTGTAGGGAATGATGGTGAAATTTTTTCCTGCATTATAATTTTTATGCTCACTGGCCAGTCGGAAAAGATGTTTTTTATCGTAGGTAAAATAAGTTTTATCAGGGTTTACCCAATAAAAGCGGTTGAAAATTTGTTGGTTTTCCTGGGCAGCAATGGTGCCACATAGGGCGATTTGAAAATTTTCAGCCATTCTTTGCATCCAAGCAAGTGTGGGTCCTGGATGTGCTTCAGCCATGCCCTCAGGGTTTTTAAGAAAACCCGTGGTGAACATTTCAGGAAGAGCAATTACATCACACCCATTTTTTAAAGAAGGTAAGATTTTTTCAATTTTTTGTATGTTTTCCTGGGGGTTTTTCCAGACAATATCCCATTCAACAAGAGCCCAACGTAGCGTTGACATATTTTTTCACAAAATTACAATTTTTGAAAGGTTCCTGATTAAAAAGATTGTTTAAGAAACTATTACCTTTGTAAAAACAATTTATGAAACGAATCGGTTTTATAATTCTTTATTGGAGCCTATTTGTTATTAGTCAGGTTCCACCGCATTATTACGATGCAGCTCAAGGTTTAACGGGTGATTCCTTAAAAAAGGTTTTGCATCAAATTATTTCATCAAATGTAACTGTACTTTCTTATAGCGCTTTATGGAATGCTTATAAAAAGACGGATGTAAAGCCCAACGGAAAAATTTGGGACATCTATTCGGACATCCCTGGAGGTACACCTCCTTATGAATACACACCCGGTACAGATCAATGTGGTAATTATAATAGCGAGGGAGATTGTTACAATCGTGAACATACGATACCTGCAAGTTGGTTTAATGATCAATCTCCCATGTATACGGATTTATTCATTGTTTTACCTACCGATGGTTATGTTAACAACAAAAGATCTGATTATCCTTATGGGCAAGTTTCTTCACCTACTTGGACATCAATGAATGGAAGTAAATTGGGACCATCTTCATTTTCTGGCTATACTGGAACAGTTTTTATGCCGATTGATAGCTTTAAAGGAGATGTTGCACGCATTTATTTTTATGCATGTGTTCGCTATATGGATAGAATTCAGAATTGGAGTAGTCCTGTTTTTGTTGGAAATGACTTAGCTCCGTGGGCTGAAGAGCTTTTTTTGCAATGGCATCAACTTGATCCCGTGAGTACCAAAGAACGCATGCGAAACGATTCGGTTTACAAAATCCAAGGTAACCGCAATCCTTTTGTAGACAATCCATCTTGGGTTTTTTCAATTTGGGGACCTACTGCTTCTTTGAGTGAATCTGCTTATCCAACTGTGCTTGTTTATCCTAACCCTGCCGAAAGCGAAGTGCACATTAGTGGAGTAAATAATAATGAAGAAATTTTTTATGTCCTGAGCATTGATGGGAAGCTAATTCTTTCCACACACGAAACTACTTTGAATGTCTCCCAATGGCCTTCGGGGGTATATTTTCTCAAAATAACAACAAATAACGGGGAAGTTATGCAAAAAATTATTATTCAACATTAACGATGCCACTCTGGTATTACGAAGAACTTTTACCAAATTTGCAATTCGGCGTTTGGCACATTACCGAAGATGTTGATGAACTGATTTCTCTGTTATTTTTAAACAAAGAAGAATTTGAAATACTAGAAAGTTTCCAGAGTGAAAAACGACGCAAACAATGGTTAAGCTATCGCGTCCTTATACGCACCATGGTACAGGCTGATTTTATTTATAGAATTTATTACGACAAACAGGGGAGACCTTTTCTTACAAATCCTCCAAGAAACATAAGTATTTCTCATTCGGGAGACTTTTCAGCTGTTCTTATATGTTCGGATTTGAAGCTAGCTCATGGTCTCGACATACAGCATATATGTTGTGGTATAGAGCGAGTTTTGCCTCGAGTAATGACGGATGAGGAATTGCGAGCTTGGCGTGAATTTGAAGATATTGTTCATGCCTATTACTATTGGTCAGCCAAAGAAGCCGTATTTAAAATTGAAGGTAGAAAATTAACATCACTTCAACAAGTGTCCATATTGCCTTTTATGCCAGGTCAAAAAGAAACCACAGCTAGAACAAAGGAAGGAACTTATCGAGTCTATTTTCGGAATTTTCATCCAATAGTTGCTGCCATGGCCATTAAAGACTCTGAATATTAAAGCTGGAGTAATCAATAATTTGCCAAGCTGTAATTACCTTTGTAATAAAAAAACATCTTGTATTTTTGAACAAAATTCCTAAGTATGAAAAAAGGTTTTGTAACATTTTTCATTCTTTATGTCATCATCATTTTTGCCCAAGATAAGCTTACGCTTTCAACCATTTTTTTTAGCGGAGAATTGTACCCTTCGTATGTGGCTCTAGATGAAATGAAAGATTATCCGGATGGAAAAACTTTCACCTTGCTTGATGAAAATATTATAGTCCAATACGACTTTAAATCGGGAAAAGAAGTAAAAAAATTGGTGGATGGTTCTAAACTGAATGTTCAAATAAAAACATACGAGTTTTCTGAGGATGGACAGAAATTTTTAATAGGATACGACTTTAAAAGTGTTTACCGTCATAGCAAGCTAGGAAAATATTTAGTTTATAACATAAAAACGGGTGAAATTACCCAAATACCAGGAGAAGGCAATATTCGACAAGCAGAAATTAGCCCGGATGGGAAATGGGTTGCCTATGTCAAAGACAATAACCTTTTTCTTTTTGATTTGATGGCCAAAAAAGAAATTGCCATAACTACCGATGGCAAGAAAAATGAAATTATCAATGGAGCAGTAGATTGGGTTTATGAAGAAGAATTTTCTATTACCAAGGGATTTTATTGGTCGCCCGATTCGCGCTACATCATGTATTATCGCTTTGATGAATCAAAAGTCAAAACCTATCAGTTAACCTATTATGGAGATGTCTATCCTGAAATTTTCGAGTACAAATATCCCAAGGCAGGTGAAGATAATTCTTTGGTGGATGTATATGTGTATGATGTCTCTATCAAAAAGGCTGTAAAAATGGACCTTGGTTCGAACCCCGATCAGTATATCCCACGAATTTACTGGACTTATCTTCCTTCTAAAGCACTGATTTTTAGATTAAATCGTCTTCAAAATCACTTGGATATACTTCTAGCTGATGTAACAAACGGTTCAACTCAAGTTATTTATACCGAAGATAACAAGCGATATATTGAAATAACCGATAATTTTTATGTGCTAAAAGACAATAGTGGTTTTATTTTTTCCAGTGAAAAACAAGGCTTCCAACAACTTTTCTTTCGTTCTTTAGATGGAAACAAGGAATTATGCCTTACCCCTGGAGCGTATGATGTTGAAAAACTAGCTGGTGTGGACGAAAAAAGAAAAAAGGTTTATTATATTTCGCATGAAGATGGAGCAATTCATGCAACCGCTTATGTTGTTAATCTTGATGGCAAAGAAAAGAAAAAGCTCTTTGAACCTGAAGGTTGGTATGACCTTGTGTTGTGTGGAAATGGAAATCACCTAGCCATAGAATTTTCAACGGCCAATACACCTCCAGAGTTCTCACTCTATACGGCTGATGGAAAGCTCGTGCGCGAGCTTGAAAATAATTCGACTTTAAAAGAAAAACTAAAAAAATATGGATTTGTCAACAAGGAATTTTTTACTTTCACAACATCGGAAAATATAGTTTTAAATGGGTGGATGTTAAAACCCGCTACTCTAGAACCAGGGAAAAAATATCCTGTTTTGATGTACATGTATGGTGGACCAGGGGTGAATACGGTGAAGAACAAATTTGATATTTCTAGCTACTGGTTTCAATTTCTTGTCCAAAATGGATATATTGTCGTTTCCATAGATAATCGCGGTACGGGTGGTCGCGGCGAGGAATTCAAAAAATGTACTTATTTAAATTTAGGTAATTACGAAGTACTCGATCAAATTGAAGGTGCAAAATATTTGAAAACATTAAGTTTTGTCGACTCATTTCGCATAGGGACATTTGGTTGGAGCTTCGGAGGATTTTTAAGTAGTTTATGTATTACACGTGGGGCAAAATATTTTAAAGCTTCAATTGCCGTTGCACCCGTAACCAACTGGAAATATTACGATAACATTTACACCGAACGTTACATGCGTAAACCTGCAGAAAATCCAGAAGGATACGAAAAGAACAGCCCAATTTACTGGGCTAAAAAAATGAAAGGTAAATTATTTCTGGTACATGGCATGGCTGACGATAATGTTCACCTTCAGAATTCAGCAGACTTTATAACGGAGCTCGTCAACAACAATAAAGATTTTGATATGTTTTTTTATCCTAACAAAAATCACGGAATTTACGGTGGTTATACACGATATCACCTCTACAATAAAATGACCAATTTTCTTTTTAATAATTTGTAATTATGCGCCTTTCTGCTTCACATCTTGTAAAAAAATATGGTTTAAAAACAGTCGTAAATGATGTGAGTTTTCATGTTAACCAGGGCGAAGTGGTGGGGCTTCTTGGTCCCAACGGAGCAGGGAAAACTACTTCTTTTTACATGGTCGTAGGTCTTATTAAACCTAACGATGGGCATGTTTTTCTCGACGAAAAAGACATTACAGATTTACCCATGTATCAGCGTGCCCGTCTTGGTATAGGCTATTTGGCACAAGAACCTAGTATATTTAGAAAATTGAGTGTTGAAGATAACATCATGGCTGTTTTAGAGTTTATGCCATACACGAAACAAGAACGCAAAGATCGTCTTGAACAGCTCCTTAGTGAATTTGGCTTACAACGGATTAGGAAAACAAAAGGAGTACAATTAAGTGGAGGAGAAAGGCGTCGTACGGAGATTGCTCGCACATTGGCTTTAAATCCCAAATTTATTTTACTTGATGAACCTTTTGCAGGGATTGATCCTATAGCTGTCGAGGAAATTCAAGAAATGGTCTGGAAGCTGAAAGACAAAAATATTGGCATTCTCATCACCGATCATAATGTACACGAAACTCTTTCCATAACTCATCGTGCTTATTTGCTTTATGAAGGAAGAATTATCAAGGAAGGCTCAGCCGAAGATTTAGCTAACGACGAATATGTCAAAAAAGTATACCTGGGAAAAAATTTTGAGTTAAGACGATAGATTACTTTTATTTAAGAACTGAAAATTCTATCTTTGCCAAAAAATAAACTTATGAGAAAGTTTCTTGTTTATTTTGTTATTGGATTTCTATGGAGTTCCTTACTTTTTGCCAAGGAAGATCATGATTCCCTTGCAGATAAAAATGCAGGGGATAGCACTTTGTGGGAACATCGCACAGCACTGGTGAACGATTTTCGTTTTATTATGCAATCCTTACCCGATTCTTCAAAAAAGACTTTGCGCATGCTAATCCAAAAAATGGATACATTTTTGCTTAAGGAGGATAGTCTGATGTCTAACATAAGAGTTTACTATAAAGCTCAGCAAGACTCATTGCTTGCTCAGATGACTAGCATGAAAAAAGATACTGAAAAACCGCTTCAGGTATACAACTATTACGAAAAATATAAATGGTATGCTATGGGTGTTGTAGCTGCTCTTGTTTTTCTATGGCTTTTCTTCATGATAGCTTTTTTTGTAAAGATGACTTCTTCAAAAAAGAAAATTAAACACTTATTGCCCTTAGCCGAACGAGCTGAAAAAGCTGAAGAGGAAATAAACAGCTTGAATGAGCAACTAAATAATCTCAAAAAGGATCTTGAAACAAATGACAGGGAATTAAGTTTAACAAAAACACGTTATGAAAATCAGCTTCAAACGCTAAGCAAAGAAAAAGAAGAGTTGGAAGCAAAAGCTGCTCGCCTATCTTCTCTTGAAGCTGAACTCCAGCAGCTTAAGATGGAACAGCTTCAGCAAGCCAGCAAGTCGCTTGAATTAGAGCAACTAAAAAGTGAAGTCGGAAAGTTAAAAGAAGAACGCCAACAACTTACGAATGAATTTACCAAAATGCTTGGAGAGAAAGAACAAATCATCATTTCATTGCAGGCAGAAATCGCTCAACTTAAGCGGGCAAAGGAACAATTATCTCAGCAGTTTTCCTCTATTGATCCTGAAAAAATAAAAACACTACAGGATGAAAATGAACGTCTACGGGAAAAGGTTTATGAATTGGAAAAAGAGATTAGAGAATCCTCAGATTGGCAAAGGAAATACGAAGATTTAGCACATGAAATGGAAAGATTACGTGAGGAATTAAAAAATTATTCCACAAAAACAAGTGCTGATGTCGTCGATCGTAAAGAATACGAAAGGGTTCTTAAGCAATTAGAAGAAGAAATTAAATTCCGTAAAGAAGCCGAAGAGATTTTGCAAAAGTTGATCAAAAAATAAAATCATATGAGTATGGAAGACAACATTAATAATAAAATGAATGAAAGCAGCAGCGAAGAATTGGAAGCTGCAAAAAGATTGTTGGAAGCCGTAAAAAAACAATTTGAAGAAGAAGCCAAAAAGAATGAAGAGTACAAATACGAATTGTTTGATATGAAAGATTTTAAGGTAAGTAAGTTTGCCTTTTATGATGGGCCTAATTATTATCTGCCCAAAAAGGCAATGGTGTTTAACATTTTTATTGCTCCTGTGGGAGATAGCGTAGAATTTTACAAAGAAAAGGTTGGCGAAGTACTTCCTCAGCTGAAGAACAGCAAAGCTGAATATGTTGTGGATTTCTTTGCCGAAGTGCTTTTGCACGTTTTAAAGATGGACATCGATTTGTATTTGCATGATTATCGGATCAGTCGAGATGGGGATGAGTATGTAATTGCCATAGAGTATTTCGACAAACGAGTTGCTGAGGATGCTGCATATCTTGTGAGTGACTGGTTTTACGCTTTAAGCAAAGATAGAGCTTTTGATTTCATGGAACAGTGGCAAAAACTTCAAGCTGATTTTGATAAAACTCTATACGGCGGGCCTACCCTTTATTCGCTTATCGAAGCTGGCTTGAAAAGAAATATTCCTGTGTTTTACCTTTGGGAAGAAAACGAATTCCAGTGGGGATACGGTAAAAAGCAACTTCGTGGGCGCTCTACGACTTTTCACAACGATGGAATAAAGGACACAGAATTTACCATGTACAAAGACATGGTGGGCGATTTTCTAGAAATGTGTGGTTTCCCGACTCCGCGTGGTTTCAATACATTCTCTGAAGAAGCTGCAGTTGAAGCTGCCGAAAAAATAGGTTATCCTTGCGTGGTAAAACCCGTCAATGGCCATAAAGGACAAGGAGTAACGACGGGCATCATGAATGCCGATGGAGTTCGCGAAGCCTATCGCAAGATCATTGCAATGAGCGAAGAAAATAATGTACCTTTTGCAGGTGCTCTTGTTCAGAAACAAATTCAAGGAACGGATCACCGTTTGCTTGCAGTTAACGGAAAATTCGTAGCTGCTTTGCAACGTGTACCTGCTTATGTGGTAGGAGATGGTGAACATACCATTCGGCAACTCATAGAAATTGAAAATGCTAAAGAAATTCGCTTGGATAATGCTCGAAGTCCTTTAGCTAAAATTAAGATAGATGATGATCTTATTAACTTTTTGGCTTTACAAAACAAGTCTCTCGACGATGTTCCTCCTGCTGGAGAACATGTTACCTTGCGTCGCGTTGCTAATATCAGTGCTGGTGGAGTTTCCATAAATGTTACAGATAAGATCCATCCAGACAACATCAAATTGGTTGAAGATATAGCATCTTATTTCACTATTCGCAATTTGGGCATTGATGTTTTAGCCGCTGATATTTCTCGTTCCTGGAAAGAAGGAGATTTTGGTATCATTGAAATCAATGCTGGTCCTGGCGTCTTCATGCATTTAGCTCCAGCTTATGGCGGATCTATTGACGTTCCTGGCCAAATCATTTTATCTCATTTTGGTAAACCTGAAAATGCCAGGATCCCCATTATTGCTGGAAATTACTTTAGTGAAAGATTAATGCAAAAGATCAACCAATTAGTCCATGAGCTTGACCCTGATGGAGTTTTCGGAGCTTTGCTTCCCGAAGGTGTATTTTTCAATGGTGAATATTTCTACAAAAATGAAGATCACATCCAGAATGAAAAAATTATTCTTCGTAAACCTCAAGTAAGCGTAGCTCTTTTCACCGAAGATAAAGACAATATTTACGACTACGGAATGCTTTTCCAGGGAGCAGACATTGTGGTCCTGGATGATGCTGCCTATGCAGAAGAAGTAACATTGCTTGAGCAGCTATTGCCAGATAGCCCACTTATCGAAGTTATCGATGATCACATTGGGATCTACATCAACAATGAAAAAATAGATAGTCGAACTTTTAATACAACTGAAGAAAAAGAAGATATCATTTTTGAATTTATTAAACGCTATCTACCCGACATCATGAAACGATACGGTCCTGTGATTCCCCTGCATGGTTACAAATTTTGATGAAAACAAACTGAAAAATTGATCATCCATAAGCCTATGGGTCGGTTTTATGGCTCATAGGCTTTTGATGTGAAAGTAAATGCTCCGTCTGTCTAATTTTAAAATTTCATGTAATTTTGCATGATGAAACATAAGAAAAGCTTAATATTTATTTGGTTGCTTCTGATTGCCTTTACAGGTTGCAATACTTACGAAAAGCTCCTGAAAGAGGGAACACTCAGTGAAAGATTAACGCTAGCTAATAAATTATACGAAGCAGAATCATATAGTCGAGCTAAAGATTTTTATGAATCTATCATTCCAGAAATACGAGGAAGTGAAAACTTTGAAGAAGTATTTTATCGATATGCATATTGCCATTATTACCTCGAAGATTATCTGATGGCTGCCTATTATTTTAAAGATTTTGCTACCCGCCTTCCACGAAGTAAATATGCAGAGAATGCGCTTTTTATGGCTGCTTATTGCAAGTATTTATCTTCTCCAAAACCTACATTAGACCAATCCATAACGCTCGAAGCAATAAATGACTTTCAATTATTTGTGAATAAATATCCAACGAGCTCCAAGCTCGAAGAAGCGAATCAATACATTGATGAACTAAAAGCGAAAATTGAAAAAAAAGATTTTCTATCAGCTTATTTGTATTTTAAAATCGAGGAATACAAAGCAGCCATCACGGCTTTTAACAATTTTATAAAAAAATATCCGTTTAGCTCTCAACGTGAAGATGCTCTTTACTATTTAGCAAAAGCTTCATACTTATATGCTATAAACAGTATTCAGTCGAAAAAAGTTGAAAGGTTACAGGAAGCACTACGAAATATTACTTATTTTCAGAAACAGTATCCATCTTCACATTATTTAAGAGAGTTGCAGCAAATTCAAGAGTCAATCCAATCCAAGATAGAAAAAGAAAAAAGCGTTCATTATGAATTATAAAAAATTAAAGCTCGAAACAGGTGCCATAACCCGAAATGTAAAGGATTTTGAAGCTAAAACGGGAAACATTTATGAAGCCATTGTTATTATGGCCAAAAGAGCAAAGCAAATTTCCACTGAACTAAAAGAACAATTTAAGGAAGAAGCAGAGCGTTATGCATCCAAAATGGATACACTTGATGAAATAATTGAAAACAAGGAACTTATAGAAGTGGCTCATTCTTATGAAAAAATTCCTAAACCTACCATCATTGCCATGTATGAATTTTTGAACGTAAAGATTTATTATCGTTACGCCGATAGCGAACAAGAAGAGGGTAATCAATGAGCCTTGAGGGCAAAAATATTATCCTCGGCATTTCAGGAGGTATTGCTGCTTACAAAGCACCTTTACTCCTACGCTTGTTGCAAGAGGAGAAAGCAAAAGTTCAAGTGGTTGCTACTAAAAATGCTTTGCAGTTTGTAACTTTAACCACATTAGAAACTTTATCGGGAAATCCAGTTGTGTTTGATTTATTTGATCCAAAAAAGCCAGCTTCGACTGAGCACATAGATATTACAGATTGGGCTGATGGTATGGTGGTTGCGCCAGCTACTGCTAATGTAATAGGTAAGTTTGCTGCAGGCATAGCAGATGACGCTCTAACGACGACCCTTCTTTCTTTTACGGGACCTATTTGGTTTGCACCTGCTATGAATGTCAAAATGTGGAACAATCCACAAGTACAAAAAAATATCGAACAACTGAAAGCCCTAGGCTATCATTTTATTGAGCCAGCTGAAGGATACCTTGCTTGTGGTTATGAAGGCAAAGGCAGAATGCAAGAACCTAGGATTATTGTCGACTTTCTTAAAACATATTTTACTTACTCCAATGCCCTAAAAGGAAAAAAATTTTTAGTCACAGCAGGTCCTACCTATGAAAGAATTGATCCAGTTCGGTTCATTGGTAATTTTAGCTCTGGTAAAATGGGTTATGCCATAGCTCAGGCTTTGCAAGAAGCAGGAGCTGAGGTCACCATTGTTTCTGGTCCAACTCACATAGATCCCCCTACGGGAGTAAAAACTATTTTTGTAGAATCTGCCTATCAGATGTATTATGCATGCTTAGACATTTTTCCATATGTTGATGGCGCAATTATGGCCGCTGCTGTTGCTGATTTTAAACCTGCTAAAGTAGAAAATCAAAAAATCAAAAAATCTAATCAACTAATCATTGTCCTTGAGCAAAACCCGGACATACTTAAGGAACTGGGTCGAATAAAAACGGATAAACAATTACTTATTGGTTTTGCTCTTGAAACACATGACGAGCTGCAAAATGCTCAAGAAAAGTTAAGAAGAAAAAATGCAGATTTGATTGTTCTAAACTCTTTGCAGGATGAAAAAAGTGGTTTTGGCTACGATACGAACAAAGTAACTTTGGTCTTTCGCAATGAAGTAAAGCCTTTGCCGTTGTTAACTAAAAGGGAAGTAGCTCAAAAACTTGTAGAGGAAATAATACGTATTTTATCATGAAAAAAAATATATTGTTTTTGCTATGGTTATTTCTTACAGGGAGTTCTTATTCACAAGAATTGTATTGTTTTGTTCATGTGAATGCATCTCAGCTGCAACTAAGCGATAAAACTATTATTGACAACTTGCAAAATGCTATTTATGAGTTCATGAACAATCGTAAGTGGACCAATTATGAGTTTAAACAAGAAGAAAAAATTGAATGCAGCATATTGATTACTTTAACTTCTTATGACAATGTAGAAAATTTTTCAGGTACCATTCAGGTGCAAAGCCGTAGACCTGTGTATAATTCAACTTATTCCACGCCTATGCTCAATTATCAGGACAAAGATTTCACCTTCAAATATGCACTGGGTCAACCTTTGGAATTTTATGAAAATGTTTTTCCAGGCAATTTAGCTGCCGTTTTAGCATATTATGCTTACATCATTATTGGCCTTGATTTTGATTCATTTCAACCGCTTGGTGGAACGCCCTTTTATGAAAAAGCTCAAGCCATTGTAAGTTCTGCACAATCAGCACCAGACAAAGGATGGAAAGCAGGGGAAAGTCAAAAAAATAGGTATTGGCTGGTTGAAAATTTGCTAAATAATTCATATGCTGATTTTCGGCAAGGCCTTTATTATTACCACCTCAAAGGGCTTGATGTATTCACAGAAGATGAAACCAAAGCTCGTGCTGGAATTCTAGATGGCTTAACGATGATTCAGCGTGCTTATCGCCAGAAGCCAGGTGTTTTCATTGTTTCTCTTTTTACCTTTGCTAAATCTGATGAGTTTGTCAATATTTTTAAACCAGCTCCTCTGATGGAGAAAACCCGAGCTGTAAATATTTTGCGAAACATTGATCCAGCTAACTCTGCCAAATACAATCAAATTTTAACCACCCAATAATCAACAAAAAAATTTTTTTCTGTATTATAAATGTTATATTTTCGCATAGGAATTAAAATTAACACCTATGCGTATTATCAGATTAGATCAAATCATAGATATAGTTAAAGAAAAACAACCTAAAAGATTGGTTGTGGCTTATGCCAACGATGAGCATTCGATTGAGGCAGTTGCAACGGCAACGAAGTTAGGGTTTGTTCAGCCCATTTTGACTGGTGATGCAACGGTTATCAGGCAAACATGTGAAAAACTTGGGATTGACGAGAAGATTTTTCAGGTCATCGATGAAAAAGATGAAATGAAATGTGGTTATCTTGCTGTTGAACTCATCAACAAAGGTGAAGCTGATGTCCTAATGAAAGGTTTGCTTAGTACGGACAAATACATGCGTGCCATTCTCGATAAAGAAAAAGGTTTGTTGCCACCAAAAGCTATTTTAAGTCACGTTACTATTCTTGAAATTCCTTCCTACCATAAATTGCTTACGGTGAGCGATGTGGCTATTATTCCTGCTCCAGATTTACAGCAGAAAATTGCTATAACGAATTATGTTATTGATGTTGCCCATACATTGGGCATTGATTACCCAAAAGTAGCTTTAATTGCTGCAACTGAACAAATGTCTGCAGGGATGCAAGCTTGTGTGGATGCTGCTATAATTAGCAAAATGGCTGATAGAAAACAAATCAAGAATGCTATTGTCGATGGTCCTTTAGCTCTTGATGTCGCAATTGATAAAGAAAGTGCACAAATCAAGAAGTTAGAAAGTCCTGTTGCTGGAGATGCCGATTGCCTTGTGTTTCCGAATTTAGAATCTGCTAATGTATTTTTCAAAACTTGCACCAAGTTCTTACATGCCGAATTGGCTGCAGTTGTTGTTGGTGCTAAAGCTCCTGCTGTTCTCACTTCTCGAGGTGATAGCTCTAAAACTAAAACTTATTCCATTGCTCTTGCTTGTTTATTAGCAAAATAAATTCATATGGAAAAGCAATTAATTCTTGCCATTAATCCAGGCTCAACATCAACAAAAATTGCCGTATTTGATATTTATAGCAATAAAATTTTTCAAACCAGCATTAAGCATAGTGCTGAAGAGCTTGCTCCCTATAAATCAATTGTAGACCAATATGAATTCAGAAAAAAGGTTGTGCTGGAAACTTTGAAAGAAGCTGAGATTGAAATTAATTCGATAAAAGTTGTCGTGGGGCGTGGAGGACTGGTTAAGCCTATCCCTTCTGGTCTCTACGAAGTAAATGAAGCGATGAAAGAAGATTTAAGAAAAGGGGTTCTCGGTGAGCATGCTAGCAACCTTGGGGGCTTGATTGCGGATGATATTGCTAAAGAAATACCAGGAGCAAAAGCATTTATTGCTGATCCTGTAGTGGTGGATGAGATGGATGACATTGCTCGTATCAGCGGACACCCTCGTTTCCAACGAATAAGCATTTTCCACGCATTAAATCAAAAAGCCATAGCACGTCTGCATGCTAAATCGCAAGGGAAAAATTACGAAGATCTGAATTTAATTGTAGCTCATTTAGGCGGAGGGATTAGCGTTGGAGCTCATCGAAAAGGAAGAGTTGTTGATGTCAATCAGGCTCTTGATGGCGAAGGTCCTTTTTCTCCTGAACGCAGTGGAACCTTACCGGTAGGTGCTCTTGCAAAACTTTGTTTTAGTGGTGAAGTGACTTATGATGAAGTAAAAAAAATGATCACAGGGAAAGGAGGATTGGTAGCATATTTAGGTACCAACGATGCTTTGGAAGTAGAAAATCGCGTTAAATCGGGCGATGCTTATGCCAAACTTATTTATGAAGCTATGGCTTATCAAGTATCCAAGGAAATTGGAGCGTGCGCCACTGTTTTAAAGGGCGAGGTCGATGCGATTTTAATTACAGGTGGTATTGCTTACGACAAAATATTTGTTGACTGGATTAAAGAACGCGTTTCATTCATTGCTCCGGTTTATGTATACCCTGGTGAAGATGAAATGCAAGCTCTTGCTTACAATGGTATTTGCTACCTCAAGGGTGAAATTACTCCGAAGCAATATGAATAATTACATGTACAATTCGTGTAAAAAGACTGTTTTTTCTTCTGGCGTGGGCGCTTTGCCATGCCAAAGATGATTGCCTTCAATTGAAGGAATTCCTTTCCCCATGATGGTTTTAGCTATGACCACATGGGGTTTTTCATGATTTTCTTGAAGGGCTTTAGCAATTTCATGATGATTGTGTCCGTCGATGATCGAAACTTCCCACCCAAATGATTTCCATTTATCGTGAAGAGGCTCAAGAGCCATCACTTTTTCCGTATTCCCGTCAATTTGCACTTTATTTCTATCAATAATTCCCACGAGATTATTTAGCTTATACTGCGAAGCGCTCATGGCTGCTTCCCAAATACTCCCTTCTTGAAGTTCCCCGTCTCCCATGAGGCAGTAAACTCGAGCAGGATTTTTCTTTAATTTCAGTGCTAGAGCAATTCCTACTGCTATGCCAAGACCCTGTCCAAGAGAGCCCGAACTGGTTTCAAGTCCTGGAAGTTTCGCATCTTTTGAAGGATGGCCTTGTAAGCGACTACCAAGTTTCCGTAGCGTAAAAAGCTCGTTCACAGGAAAGTATCCCGCTACTGCAAGGGTAGCATATAGTGCAGGAGCTATGTGGCCAATACTTAAGATAAATCTGTCCCTTTCTTCCCATGTAGGTTTCTGGGGATCGTGCTTCATAACTTTGAAGTACAGTGTCGTAAGTATATCTGTAGAGCTTAATGAACCACCCAGATGCCCACTGCCGCTTTCTGCAAGCATTTCAATGATTAATCTTCTGATTTCAAAAGCTTTTTGACGAAGCAAATCGTTCATGGCTTAAGATACCACTGTTCCAACTTTTTCTCCTAGTAAAAATTTTTTTACATTTCCTCGTTCTTCAATATTGAGCACAACAAGAGGGAGATGATTTTCTTGACATAGTGTAAAAGCTGTAATATCCATGACTCTTAATTTTCGTTTAATAACATCTTCGAAAGAGAGTTGTTCAAATCTTATGGCATCTGCAAACTTTTCAGGATCTTTGTCGTAAACCCCGTCTACACGGGTACCTTTGATAAGGACATTTGCTTTGATTTCGATGGCACGAAGAGCTGCAGCCGAATCAGTTGTAAAATAAGGATTTCCCGTCCCAGCTGCAATGAAAACAACATAACCATTTTCAAGGTATTCTATGGCTTTTTCAAAGTAAAATTTTTCACACAGTCCTTCAATAGAGAAGGCGGACATTACGACAGAAGGAATATTTAGTGCTCTCAGTGCATCCTGCAACGCAAGAGAATTGATTATGGTAGCAAGCATCCCCATATAATCTAGCTTTGTTCGCTCTATGCCCAGTTCATGTGTCATTGTACCGCGGACAAAGTTGCCTCCTCCTACAACAATCCCAACTTCTTTTCCTAACTCCACTGCATCTTTGATTTCCAGAGCAAAATGAGACAATTTTTCTTTATCAATACCTTGTTGTTTACCACCCAACGATTCACCGCTAAGCTTGAGCAAAATACGTTTCATGGATATTTTACTTTATTAAGTACTTTTCCATTTTCGTCATAAAAAATCCATTCTCCCTCCATCTTTCCATTGTTATAATACCCCATATAACGCAGCTGACCATTCATGTAATAGGTCTTTCGCAGTCCATGAGGTTTCCCATCTTTAAAAGATCCTTCGCTCCATTTTTGACCTGTAGGATAGTAATATGTAGCTTGTCCATTAGGTTTTCCATTTTTCATTTCTTCTGATAATTGCAATTGACCGTTTGGATAAAATGTTTCAATTTTTACCACTTGTTGTTTGTTTTTTGAATAATACTCAATTTTTTTAGCTTTCCCGTCAGGATATGTTTCTACAATTCTTTTTTCTATTTCCTCATGCTGACAAGAAAAAAGAAAAAAAAGGAGCAAACTCAAAAAAGAAAATGAGGCAGATTTTCTCATCTTTTGTTGAATTTTTTATTCAAGTCTTTGATCATTTCTTTGGTTACATCTTGCGAAGGATCAATGTAAAGAATTCCTCCACCTTTGGTGTAGCCAAAAAGAACAGAAGCTTTATATTTTTCAGGATATTTTTTTATCATAGATTGGATTGAATCAAGGATTTGATCATTAAGTTCTTTTTGCAATTTTGTAATTTGCAAACTAAACTCATCATTTAATTTCATGAGTGCCTCTTGTTCTGCAGCTAAATTCCGTTCTATGCGATTTGCTTCATCTTTGGTAGTTATTTTCCCACTTTGCATACGCTGTTGGTAGTCAGCAATTTTTTTCTGAAGAACATTTTGCTTATTTAACAGAATTTTCTGTAAGCTGTCTTTAACTAAGTTTAGGTGATTTTCAAGCGTATCAACCAAGTCGTATTTATCCATCAAGCTATCAACGTTAACATAAAGAATGGATACGTTTGAAGATGTTACTTGCTTGTCACGATGTGTTTTGTTTTTCGTAAAAAATAAAATAAATAGAACAAGTATAGCAAGGGCACTTAAAATGTTGTAAACAGTTTGACCGTTTATGTTTAAAGAACATTTCATTTTTTGGGTAGGTTTCTCTTCTTGCTGAGCATACCCTTCTTGATTTTCAATTGTGTTTTTTTCTTCCATAGGTTGTGTTTTTTATGATTAATTGCCAAAATCACTTAAAAATTTAATTCGCATAAGTCGAATTTCTTCTAGCGTGTATTCATTGTCTCCGAGTTCTGCCAATGCTTCTTCTACCGAATCGGTTTCAGCTTGGCGGAAATAATCAATGATTTCTTGTTGATGGTATTCGTCGATGTATTCATCGATATAATAATCGATGTCAATTTTAGTCCCGTTAAGGACGATGCGTTCCAATTCATCTAGTAGTTCATCAAAAGATAAGCTTTTTGCAGCTGCTATTTCTTCTAAAGGCACTTTTCTATCAATGGCTTGAATAATGAAGACTCGCATACTGCTTTTTTGGACAGGTGCTTTTACAACCATGTCCATCGGTCGAATGATTTCATTTTCCTCAACATACTTTTTAATAAGTTCAAGGAAGGGTTGACCATATTTTTGAGCTTTGCCAGTACCCACACCTGTAATATTTTTTAATTCATCGATGGTGATGGGATATTGAATAGCCATTTCTTCGAGTGTTGGATCTTGGAAAATAACAAAGGGAGGCAAATTTTCTTTTTTGGCAATTTGCTTGCGTAAATCTTTCAGCATCGTTAAAAGCACTTTATCGGCTCCTTCGCCTTTGTTTTCTGGATCTATCATTTCGTCGTCTTCCCCTAGCGTCTCAGCAAAAGCGTCTCTATCTTTTAAAAATGTGATGTCGTATGGTTTTTTTAGGAATTTTTTCCCTTCTTCAGTGATTTTAAGGACCCCATAATTATCGATGTCTTTTGCAATTAAGTTTTTAATTAACATCTGCCGAATTACAGAGCTCCAGAATTTTTCGTTGTAGTCACTTCCTTCACCATATACTTTGAGCTTTTCTGCCTTTAATTTTTTCATGGTAGGAGATTTGCTTCCAACCAGTATTTCTGTAATTTCCTTAGCTTTAAATTGTTCATGAGTTTCTTCAATGGCCTTGAGCACCAGCAGAACTTCTTCTTTTGCATTGTAAGATTCACGCGGGTAAAGGCAATTGTCGCAATTTTCGCAATTGTCCTTCTCATAATTTTCGCCAAAGTAGTGAAGAAGCTGCTTTCGCCTACATACCGAACTTTCAGCATAAGATACTACTTCTAATAGCAGTTGATGAGCAACTTCTTGTTCGGCCACTCCTTTATCTTTAGCAAATCGTTCGAATTTTTCCACATCGTCGTATGAAAAATATGCTATGCATTTGCCCTCACCACCGTCTCTTCCCGCACGACCAGTTTCCTGATAGTAACTTTCTAGGCTGCGAGGCATATCATAATGAATAACATAACGAATGTCGGGTTTGTCAATGCCCATCCCAAAAGCTATTGTAGCAATCATGACCTCTGCTTCTTCCATAAGAAACATGTCTTGATGTTTTCTTCTTGTTTCAGCATCAAGTCCAGCATGATAGGGAAGGGCTTTAACTCCGTTGACTTGAAGAAATTCAGCAACCTCTTCTGTAGTTTTTCGGCTTAGGCAATAAATAATACCGCTTTTACCTTCGTTTTCACGGATGAATTTTAGAATTTCTTTTTTGACATCTTTTTTATACTTTGGTCGAACTTCGTAGTAAAGATTTGGTCTATTGAAAGATGAAATAAAAATATTAGGATCGTTTAATCGCAAATTTTTAATAATATCCTGTTGTACTTTAGGAGTAGCAGTGGCAGTGAGGGCAATGATTGGAACGTCCTGCCCAATAGCTTCCACAATAGGACGAATTCGTCTGTATTCTGGTCTGAAGTCATGCCCCCATTCACTGATGCAATGAGCTTCGTCGACAGCGTAAAATGAAATCTTTATGTTTTGGAAAAATTCCACATTTTGCTCTTTGTTGAGAGATTCGGGGGCCATGTAAAGGATTTTTGTTTTTCCACTTACTAAATCGTCGTGGACAGCGTTTAGTTCAGCTCTCGATAGCGTAGAATTTAGTACATGAGCAATTTCACTTGCTGTGCCCAAGTTTCTGATGTTGTCGACTTGATTTTTCATGAGGGCAATGAGGGGTGAAATGACTATGGCAGTCCCTTCCAGAAGCAATGCTGTAAGCTGATAACAGAGAGACTTGCCCCCACCCGTTGGCATGATTACGAATGTGTCTTTCCCAGCCAGCACAGATTTGATTATCTCCTCTTGCTTGTCTTTGAATCTCTCAAAACCAAATACCTCTTTGAGAACTTTTCTGATTTCCTTCTCTGTAACGTTTTTCATATATGTAGTTTCTTGCGTAGTTTTGCGATACAAATATAATAACCTTATCAATACAAACCATAATGCAATCAAAATTTGTGAAAATTATTTTTTAATTTCATCCTAGCTTGTTTTGTAGAGCATTAGATAATTGAGGCTTTTTTGTCGAGCGTGTAAATGTATGTTTTCATGTTTCAAGTTAATTTGCTAATTTTGCTTTAATCTTTGTTCATTTGATAAAAAAACAACAAAACGACAGAAATCATGAGAAATTTTTTTTGGTTGTTAACTTTTTTTATTCTTTAATTGATTGATTATCAAGAAATTTTTGAATAAAATGTTAACCTTCATAAGTTAAGTTTAATTACTGATTATGTTTAATTTCATGAAATTACACTAATTTATTTAGAAGTCTTTCCATAGTTCACGTTACATTTGTGAAAATTATGATTTATCATGAAAACTTCTTGGTTTTGTTTAATGCTGATGAGATTTATGTTTGGTTACATGCAGGTAGTTTTTTGGGCAGAAGATTTTGGTACAGGCTGTGGAACAGGGACTGAAGCAAATGGGTATGTAACTCCAAATGGAATGTGGACAGTTGTGAATACGGGTACTAATGATATTTATGCAAACATCTGGTATGTAAGTGCAGAAGAAAATGGGAATGGAGCGGGGAATTGCGGAAGTGGATGTGGAACCAACAGAACATTACATGTCTCGTCTGATCCTAACATTATGGGAGATGTTGGGGCTGCTTATTATAGTGGTGATGGAGGCTGGTTTGGGATGCCGTCAACAACAAGCAAACGCGTTCAAAGCCCTTTCATAAATTGCTTAGGTCGTTCTAATATAACATTATCTTTTGTTTACATGGAGTATGGGCAGGGTACTACAGATAATGCTACTTTGTGGTATTATGATGGCTCAACATGGTCACAGCTAGTTGATCTCCCAAAAACGACTTGTTGTGGAGGACCATGTAATGGTTCAAGACAAGGAAGATGGACAAGTTATAGCATAGCTTTGCCAGCTTCTGCTAACAATAATCCCAATGTTCGAATAGGTTTTCGTTGGGTTAACAACAATGACATGAGTGGGTATGATCCATCCTTTGCTGTAGACGATATTACATTAAGTGTTCCAAACCCCGTGCCCATTGAGTTAATGGATTTTTATGGCTTTTGTGATCGTGAGCAGGTACATTTAGCTTGGGAAACTGCTTCTGAAACAAATAATCAGTATTTTGAAGTACAATATAGCTTTGACGGAAGTAAATTTTATCCTGCCCTCCAAATAAATGGAGCCATTAATTCATCTGAGATTCGCCACTATGAATGTACTGATGTTATACGTGGAGATGAAGTTTATTACCGTTTAAAACAAGTTAACATGGATGGAACATTTTCTTTTTTTTCACCTATTGTCATACGTTGTGACTTGAAAAATAATTCTCCGCAAGCCTTTTTAAAGAAAAATCAGCTTCACATAATAAACCTTGATGAAAATTTTCTGTCTAATTTAGAAATTTTTAGCATGGACGGAAAACTAATTTATGCGACTCAGACAAAAGGGGAGATTGTTATTCCACTTAAGGGACAAGAATTCATACTAGTGCGAATAGAAACACCTTATAATGTAATTGTAATGAAACCTAAAATTGTTGCATAATGAAACGTATTTTAGTAATGAGAAATTGTTTTATTGTTTTGGGACTTTTTTTATGGTCTTCAATTGCAAATGCACAGGTAGTTTTTTGGACTGAAGATTTTGGTACAGGTTGTAATCAGGGGCAATTAGCCTCTAGCTATGTCGGAATTAATGGAGCTTGGACCATCACAAATACTGGAACAAATGGAAACTATGCCAATCAGTGGTATGTAAGTGCTACAGAAAATGGGAATGGAGCGGGGAATTGTGGAAGTGGATGTGGAAGTAATCGAACATTGCATGTAGGGAACATTTACATAAATTATTTCGGGATCTTTGAAGTTCCTGCAGATGGAGGTGCTAGATATTATGCTGGTGGACTTGTTGGATATGGTGCAACAACAGATCGACGAGTAGAATCTCCTACCATAAATTGTACTGGGCGTTCAAATATTACTTTATCTTTTGAATACATGGAATTTGGTGAAGGAACGCTTGACAATGCAACTTTATGGTATTATGATGGTACTACTTGGACTCAACTTGCAGATCTACCAAAAACCTTATGTTGTGGTGGGGTAACATGTGACGGATTTACACAAGGCTTATGGACAACATATTCTATTGCTTTACCTGCTAGTGCTAACAACAATCCAAATGTAAAAATAGGCTTTCGTTGGGTAAACGACAATAACAGCAATGGAACAGATCCTTCCTTTGCTGTAGATAATATTACTCTATCGGTACCTTCGGCAGGAACACCTCCTGTGGCTAATTTTATTGCAAGTGATTCAACCATCTGTGTGGGGCAATGTATCAACTTTACAGATTTAAGCACAGGAAATCCAACTTCTTGGCAATGGACTTTTACAGGAGCAACACCAAACACCAGTACCCAACAAAATCCAACGAACATTTGCTATAATACTCCTGGAACTTACACCGTTCAACTTATTGTCTCAAATGGGAATGGCAATGATATGCTTGTAAAGACAAATTATATAACAGTCTATGCTTTACCTAATGTAACTGCGACGGCATCACCAGCTACGATATGTTCAGGTGGGAGTTCAACGCTTACAGCCTCGGGGGCTTCGACGTATAGTTGGAGTAGTGGACAAAATACAAGTTCCATAAGTGTCATGCCAACATCGACGACCACGTATACGGTAACGGGTACGGATGCGAATGGATGTTCGAACACAGCAAATGTGATGGTAGTAGTAAATGCTTTACCTACAGTGTCAGCCAGTGCAACACCAGCAAGCATCTGTCAAGGGGATCAAAGCACACTTAGTGCAAGTGGTGCAAACAGTTATACATGGGATCAAGGTCTTGGGGCAGGACAGACGCATATTGTGACTCCTCCTACTACGACGACTTACACAGTGACGGGTACTGATGGGAATGGTTGTTCGAATACAGCACGGGTGACGGTAAGCGTAAGTTTTGCACCAACTGCTTCCATAACAGGAGATACGGTTATTTGTCAAGGAGGAAGTACCCTGCTAACTGCATCAGGGGGAACAGGAACATATTCTTATCAATGGAATACAGGAGCTACTACACAGTCCATTACTGTAAGTCCATTGTCAAGCACGACTTATAGTGTAACAGTTTCAGCGGGTAGTTGTTTTGATGTTGCAAGCGTAAATGTTACGGTAAATAGTTTACCATCTATGAGTGCAACAGCAACACCCAATGCTATTTGTGTAGGAGAGGAAGTAACTCTTAGTGCATCTGGAGCTACAAGCTATACATGGGATCAGGGGCTTGGAGGAGGGCAGACGCATAACGTTAGTCCAACAAGCACGACAACATACACGGTGACGGGGACAGATGGGAATGGTTGTTCGAATACGGCGGGAGTGACGGTGACGGTACATTCGCTACCCATGGTTGTTGCTTCAGCAACGCCTAATCCAGTGTGTGAAGGAGGGCAGACGACTGTTAGTGCTTGGGGAGCTAGTTCGTATGTATGGGATCAGGGGTTAGGGGGAGGACAGACGCATGATGTAAGTCTATCATCTACGACTACGTATGTGGTGACGGGGACAGATGGGAATGGTTGTTCGAATACGGCGGGAGTGACGGTGACGGTGCAGCCTGCCATTCATGCATCTATTGTTGGTGATACGGTATTGTGTTATGGGGAAAGCACGACGCTTATTGCTAGTGGGGGGACGAGCTATGAGTGGAGTGGAGCTGGTATTACGGATCCGAGCGCAAGTCAGCAGGTAATTAGTCCGACGGCGAGTGGAGTGTATACGGTTACGGTGGTTTCAGGAGCATGTTCTGATGTAGCGTCGGTATATGTTACGGTACATTCGTTGCCTGTAGCGAGTGCGGGGGATGATACGACGATAGTGTTAGGTTCATGGGTGCAGTTACATGCGAGTGGGGGTGTAAGTTATACGTGGTATCCACCGACGGGGCTTAGTTGTACGGATTGTTCAGATCCTGTGGCAAGTCCAGAGGTAACAACGGAATACAGGGTTACGGTTACGGATGGGAATGGATGTTCGGCTACGGACGGGGTTTTGGTAAGGGTGGAGCTAAATTGTGGGGAAGTATTTGTGCCCGATGCATTTTCGCCTAATGGGGATGGGAATAACGACGAATTTAAGGTGTTTGGGAACTGTATTAAGACGATAAATTTAAAAATTTATGATCGATGGGGGAATAAGATTTTTGAGACGAGTGATGTGACGGAGAGCTGGAAAGGGGATTACAAGGGGAAGGAATTGAATGCGGGGACGTATACCTATGTTTATTCAGGTACGTTGGTTACAGGAGAAAGTATTCAAGGGAAAGGCGTTGTGGTTTTAATAAAATAATTTATATATGAAAAAACTTTCTATTTTTGTTTTGATTTTTATAGCGGTGATGGTGAAAGGACAGGATCCTCATTTTACGCATGTGAACGAGGCGGCATTGTGGGTTAATCCGGCATATACGGGATTATTTATGGGGACATTTCGAGGAGTGGTGGGATATCGAGATCAATGGAGGGGTTTGGGGACTCCTTACACGACGTATTATCTTTCTGCAGATGGGGTGGTGAAGCAGAGCATGGGGAGTCAGTTTTCAGTGGGGTGCTATGGAGTTTTTGACCGGTCAGGTCTTAAGTCTTTCAAGCAGACATATGGGGCTATAAGTGCGTCGGCGCATGTAAAAGTTGGGGAAGGATATTTAGTGGGAGGAGGGATAATGACGGGGATTTTTAATATGAATTTCAGGCCAGAGGATTGGAGGTGGTCGTCGCAATATGATGGTATGCATTACGATGGTAGTTTGCCATCGGGGGAGAATTTAGGAGGAGGGGGTATTACGAAGATGGATGTTGGGGGAGGGGTAGCATTTTATTTTATGCGAGATGCGACAAATCCATTTAGCAATGATGGGATAAGAGGGAAGGTAGGGGTATCGTTTTATCATATAAATCGGCCGGAGCAGATATCGGTTGTAGAGGAAGATAAGAAGTTTAGGAAAGTAGAGGTAGAAGGGGATGTGAGCATAGGGATACCGAACACGAATACGGCGGTGCAGCCTGGGTTTTTGTTAGCGTTGCAGGGGCCGCATGTAGAATTTTTGCCTGGGTTGATGGTGCGTTACATGTTAAAGGAGGAATCGAAGTATACGGGGTATATTAAGAATTCGGCGATGACGTTGGGGAGTTATGTTCGGGTTGGGGATGCAGTTACGGCGATGTTAGGGTTTGAGTTTTCGAGCTACATGGTTGGTTTTTCGTATGATGTGAATGTATCTGGTTTAAGTAAGGCGAGCAAGGGAAATGGAGCAATGGAAATATTTATTCGAACCATATATCCTGGCCCTGAGAAACTCAAGCGAGGAAATAGTCCAATGTTATAAGGGCACAAAGCCTTTCAAAAAGTTTGAATTTAGCCAACTTTTAATAACTCTATAACCCATGGAGAGGTGAAGTTGATATGTTTTTAAATTTTGTAAGATTTTGGACTTTAGAAGATGATAGTTTTGTTATGAATATCGAAAGCTAATAAACAAGAAAGTAAGGAAAAAGGAGGCAGGTGAGGTTTAATAGTTTTTGATTTGTTTTGTTCTTTTACACAAGATTTTGGACATAGTTGAATTAAACGTATTTTTGCAAAAAAATGGGACTTACTGAATGGATTGTTGGCTTTGCTACGCATTTGATTAGTGTTACAGGGTATTGGGGCATCTTTGTTTTGATGACGATGGAAAGCATGTTTTTGCCTGTTCCAAGTGAGGCGGTGATGCCTTTTGCAGGTTTTAATATTTCAGACGGTTCCTTGACTTGGATGGGCGTTATCGTAGCTTCGACGCTCGGTAGCCTTGTGGGTTCATCGATTAGTTATGCTATTGGTTACTGGGGGGGGAAACCTTTTGTATTAAAGTTTGGGCGTTATTTACTTCTTGAAGAAAAACATTTGATTTTAACTGAGCAGTTTTTTCAAAAATACGGAAATATAACTATTTTTATTTGTCGTTTTATTCCGGTAATTCGCCATGTTGTATCTATTCCAGCTGGCATTGGGAAGATGAATTTCTTTTCGTTTTTATTTTTTACCGCCATTGGAGCTGGAGCCTGGAACATATTTTTGGCGTGGACAGGTTTTGAGCTTCGGCAACGTTGGGCGACTATTATGCACTACAGCCATGTTGTTGATTTAATTGTACTTGCAGCCATCTTGATAGCTTTGGCTTACTATGTTTACAAACTGATAAAATTTTTTAAAACCAAATAGTATGGATATCAGTGTGGAAATTTCGTATTATCCACTCGCAGACAATTATTTAGATCGCATTGAGACTTTTATTCAGCAATTGAGGAAATATCCTACTGTTAAAGTCATCACAAATGGAATGAGCACGCAAATTTTTGGTACGTATGACGAGGTGATGCGCATTTTGCAAGAAGAGCTTAAGCAGGCCATGCTAGAGCCACATGCTGTGTTTGTACTCAAGGTCGTTAATGCTTGCTGCGATAGTTACACGCCTCGATGAGTGAAATTTATTCTTATTTTATTGAAAATTGGTTTGAAGTTGTTGCTACGCTGTTAGGGTTTGTTTCTATTTACTTACAAATCAGGCAACATCACTTGTACTGGCCCGTGAGTCTTGTCATGGTCATCATGTATATTATCATTTATTTTCGTGCTGGGCTATATGCTGACATGCTTTTGCAGTGGTATTATGTGGTTGTGTCTGTCTATGGATGGTATCTTTGGCTGAAAGGAAAACCTGCAAAAGCTTCATCGGCGTTACCCGTGACCTTTACATCACTAAAAGAAGCTGCTTTTCTTTTTGCTTTTTCTGTGTTGTCTTTCTTTTTACTAGCTTATGTTTTGAAAAATTTTACCAACAGCACTGTACCTTATATTGATGCCTTTACAACGGCACTTAGTTTTACGGCAACATGGATGCTAGCACGCAAGAAGATTGAAAATTGGCTTGTGTGGATTATTGCAGATGTGACCTCGGTAGGCCTTTATTTTTATAAGAAACTCTATTCAACGATGATTCTTTTTATTTTTTTGTCAGTTCTCGCGGTGGTTGGTTACAAAACATGGCTCAAAGATCTGAAATCTTCTCATGAAAAAGTATAAAATAGCTATTACGGGGCCTGAAAGCACAGGCAAAACAACCTTAGCTCAGCAACTGGCTGTTTATTTTAATACCATATGGGTACCTGAATTTGCTCGTTCATATATTGAAACACTTGCTCGCCCTTACCACTATGACGATATTCTCCTCATAGCTAAAGAGCAGATGAAAAAAGAAGACGAAGCTTTTGCAAATCATGATGTTATTTTTTTGGATACAGAACTTCTCGTAACTAAAATCTGGTGTGAATATAAATACGGACAATGCCATTCATGGATTCTAGATGAAATCAAAAGACGAAAGTATGATCTGGTGTTGCTCTGCAACATCGACTTGCCTTGGACATACGATCCGCAGCGAGAGCATCCACATAAACGTCAAGAATTGTGGACGCTGTATAAATCTCAAGCATATACATTTTATCATCCTGTTGAAATTGTCTCAGGTCAGGGGAATGAAAGATTTGACCAAGCGATTTTAGCAATAAGAAAATGGCTTCCAGAATTATTTAAAATAAAATAATTGTAAATTTTTAAATTTTGTCGCACATTTGCAAAAAAAATGATGCGAATAATTGTATTGTTTTTTTGTTTGATAACTTTTGCTGTTGTTGGTCAAAAAGTTTTTCTTAAAGGTAGCTTTTCTAAACCAGTGGTTTACAAGATTACATTGGTCGATGATGGTAGACTTTATGATCAACAAGGACTCACATTTTTTGCTAACGATGCTTGGTTACATAGGGGTAAATTACCTTCTCCAATTGTTGATTCCATTAAAACATATGTAAAACAAAGTGCTGAGAGACTTACTGGTTCTCACAATGTGTATGTGATGCCATATACTTCAGGTGCTCTTTTTCGATACCCATTGCCTAATTATTCCTTTAATAAAGCTCGTTACGGTCAGCCTGGAGATGTTTATTTAAAATATGCCATTCGCTTAGAAGCCATTGAGTTTAAAACCATGGGGTATGTGTCTTATCGTCCTAAACTGAAAATTCGTGTTGTTGCAAAGACACCTGCGAAAAAAACTATTTTTCGAAAAACATATCGATCCTTTTCGCGCAAGGTTCGTGGAGTTAATCTTACATTTGGAGACTTTTCGGTAGAAAAAACCAATGGCCTTAAACCTGATGAAATCTTACGCCTTTTTAAAACAGGTTTTGACCAGATTCAATGATTCTGAGCGTTGCAAGAATTATTTTGTGTAAGATTACATTGATCTTTTAAAGGACATGTGTCACAAGGTGATGATTTTTTTAATGGTTTTTTTATGGTTTTAAATAATACATATGCTATAGCCAGGGCTACGATTATCAGAGCGGTAATGTCTTCCCAGGGTGGCAAAAATTGTTTTTTCAAAAATACATGGATAAAATAGCATTTAAAAAAAATTAATTTTTATCATTTCAATCTGTTTACATTTGCAAAAAAAGATGTCAGATCAGCTTTATCATGAATGTGGCATTGCCTTTTTACAACTGAGAAAACCATTAGAATATTATTTGAATAAGTATGGTTCTTCGGTGTATGGTGTTGAAAAGCTTTATTTGCTCATGGAAAAGCAACACAACCGGGGTCAAGATGGAGCCGGATTTGCATGTATAAAACTAGGTTTACAGCCAGGGGAAGTTTACTTTCATCGTGAACGTGAAAATTCTTCTACGCCTATTATTGATGTGTTCAATAAAGTTTTTTTAAGCTTAAAGGAGCTAAAAAAACAAGGCTCACCTCGTTTTTACGATGTGCAATATTTGAAAAAATTTAATCCTTATGTTGGAGAGCTTTATTTAGGGCATGTTCGTTATGGCACTTATGGAAAGAACGATATTGAGATGGTTCACCCTCAGATGCGGTTTAACAATTGGAAAACTCGTAGTTTGTTTGTAGCTGGTAATTTCAATTTGACCAATACGCAACAACTTTTAGAAAAATTGATTTCTCTTGGGCAGCATCCCATTCGCAAAGGTGATACATTTGTTTTGATGGAGCTCATTGGCTATTACCTGGATGAAGAGAACGATTTGTTATACCGAAAATACAAAGCTGAAGGGCTTTCACGAATTGAAATTTCTCGCAGAATTGCTGATGAATTGAATTTGCTTAGTGTTTTGCAAAAAGCTTCGAAGGGATGGGATGGTGGTTTTGTCATGGGGGGATTGGTAGGTCATGGAGATGGTTTTGTTATGAGAGATCCGCATGGTATAAGACCTTGCTTTTACTATGTTGATGATGAAATCATTGTGGCTGCTTCCGAACGTCCTGTCATCCAAACGACTTTTAACCTTAAAGCTAATCAAATCAAGGAATTAGAACCTGGTTTTGCTTTGATTACTAAATATACAGGGGATTATCGCATCGAACGAGTGTTTGATTCTGTGCCACGAAGATCTTGTAGTTTCGAATCCATCTATTTTAGCCGAGGGACAGATGTAGATATTTATGAAGACAGAAAACGATTGGGTAAATACTTGGCTCCAGCTATTTTAAAAACCATTGATTATGATTTACCAAATACCGTTTTTTCTTATATACCGAATACGGCAACTGTAGCATTTCTTGGGTTGTATGAAGCTTTACTTGATTTTTGTAAACAATCGACCATTGATGAAATTTTAGCTCTTGAAAACATAACAAGAGAAAACTTAGAAAAAATTTTTAACATTCGTCCCCGCATTGCTCAAATAGCTGTGAAGGACTTGAAACTTCGGACTTTTATCACCAATGACGAAGATCGAGAAGATTTGGTGACTCATATTTATGATGTAACCTATGGAGTCGTGAAAGAAGGCATAGATAATCTTGTAGTTGTCGACGATAGTATCGTACGAGGTACGACGCTCAGAAATAGCATCATTAAAATGCTTGACAGGTTAGGTCCCAAACATATCATCATTGCATCGTCTGCTCCTCAAATACGTTATCCTGATTGTTACGGCATAGACATGGCAAAATTGAAAGATCTTGTTGCTTTTCAAGCTGCTATAGCATTGTTGAAAGAAACAAAACAGACACATATCATCGATGAAGTTTATAAGCTTTGTGTAGAGCAACAATTTAAGGAAGATCATCAAATTGAAAATTATGTTAAAAAGATTTACGCACCTTTTTCTGATGAAGAAATTTCTCGTAAAATAGCAGAGCTTGTCACTCCTAAAGGAACCAAAGCAAAAGTGACCATTATTTTTCAATCGCTAGATAATCTGCATCGAGCTCTAACACGAAACCATGGGGATTGGTATTTTTCTGGCGATTATCCTACCCCTGGGGGCAATCGTGTAGTAAATACAGCCTTTATTCACTACGTGAAAAACATTGACGATAGACCATATTAGTGTGTGAACATGTCTCATCTCTACATTCATGTGCCTTTTTGTCGAAAACGATGTGTGTATTGCGATTTTTATTCAACGGTTGGTACATCGTCTTTGTTTGATGACTATATAGATGCCATGCTTCTAGAATTAGACTATTTCCAAGAACGGTATCCATTTAGTTATTCCACTATTTATTTAGGAGGGGGTACACCCTCTTTGCTTCCTGAGACTGGGTTGGCTAGGTTGTTCAACAAGCTTAGTCAAAAGAAAATTCTCGAAACATGCGAGGAAATTACTTTAGAAGTGAATCCAGAAGATGTGACGCTTGAAAAGATTAAAAGCTGGAAAGATGTAGGCATAAATCGTATAAGTTTGGGAGTTCAGTCTTTTGTGGAAAGAGAGCTACGTTGGCTTAGGAGAAATCATACCGTCGAACAAAATTTAAAAGCACTTGAGTGGTTAGAAAAATATTTCAACAATATTTCCATGGACTTCATCTTACATATTCCTGGATCAACAAAAAAAGATATAGACTACAACTTGAGTTTTCTTGATAAATTTTTAATAACGCATGTAAGCATGTATGGTCTTACTGTAGAGCGGGGAACGTCTTTATTTGCCAAATGGAAGCACGGTGAGTTTTTAGAGTTAAACGAAGAAGAACAACGAGAGCAATGGCTATATGCCTATAATAAGCTCTCTAGCAAAGGTTTTGAACAGTATGAAATCAGCAATTGGGCGAAAAATAAAATGTATTCTCGACATAATTTTGCTTATTGGGTGGGAGATCCCTATATAGGATTGGGTCCTTCTGCTCATTCTTATGTGCATCCTTTACGCTGGGCAAACAAAAGTCATTTATTAAAGTACATAGAGCTGGTCAAACAAGGTTCCAAGTGGTTTGAAGAAGAATACATAACACCTGAAAAAACATGGATGGAAATGCTTATGCTTAGGCTGCGAACGGTAAGTGGAATCCAAAAAAAAGAAGTAGAGGAAAAATTGGGTTTGGTTTTTTTCGAACGGTTAGTGAAAATAATTGAAAAAAACAATCTAGAAGCTTATTTTAATAAGAAGGAAGATAGCATTTCGCTTACGCTGGATGGTTTTCTTATTTTCGATCATTTGCTTAGTAAAATAATAGCAGAAAAATTTTGATAAAAATCATGGCAGTAATACAGTTTGTTTTTTAAAAAACAAGTACTTTTGTGTGTTATAAAAAAGTTATCATGGCAAGAGTTAAAGGTGCTATTGTAATTGATAAAGATAGATGCAAGGGTTGCGAAATTTGTGTTACAGCCTGTCCTCAAGGGGTGATACGAATGTCGACGCAAGTTAACATCAAGGGTTATTTTCATGCGGAACCCTATCTTGATGCATGCACGGGGTGTATGAATTGTGCCGTCGTATGTCCTGATGGAGTTATTACTGTTTACGCAACGAAAGTTGAATAAAATATGTCATATGGGAGAAATTCGTTTAATGAAAGGAAATGAGGCTTTTGCCGAAGCAGCCATTCGTGCTGGTACGGATGGGTATTTTGGTTATCCTATAACGCCTCAATCGGAAGTCATAGAATATTTAATGGCTGCAAAGCCATGGGAAACCACAGGCATGGTTGTTCTTCAGGCTGAAAGTGAAATTGCTTCTATCAATATGCTTTATGGTGGAGCTGGTGCTGGCAAAAAAGTGATGTCTTCTTCATCTAGTCCTGGAATTAGTCTTATGATGGAAGGCATCTCTTACATGGCGGGGGCAGAACTTCCTTGCATTATTTTAAATGTTGTCCGTGGGGGTCCTGGACTAGGTACCATTCAGCCTTCACAATCTGATTATTTCCAAGCTACGAAAGGTGGTGGGCATGGGGATTATCGCTTATTCGTACTTGCACCTGCTAGTGTTCAAGAAATGACTGATTTCGTTCCTCTAGGATACGAAATGGCCTTTAAATATCGTAATCCTGTTATGATACTTAGTGATGGGGTCATAGGCCAGATGATGGAAAAAGTTCAGCTTTTTGATCCCATACCTCGTTGGACAGAGGAAGAAATTATCCAGAAATGTCCATGGGCTACGACTGGTAAGACTCCCAATCGAGAACGTAATATCATTACCTCGCTTGATCTAGATCCTGCTCGGCAAGAAAAACATGTGTTGAAGTTGAAGGCAAAGTATGAAAGTATGCAACAGGATGTTCGCTATGAAGAAATTGAAGTGGATGACGCTGATTATCTTTTCGTAGCTTACGGTTCGAGTGCACGAGTTTGTCAGAAAGCTGTTAAACTTTTGCGTGCAGATGGTTATAAAGTGGGACTTTTAAGACTCATAACTTTATTCCCATTTCCTTATAAACGAATAGAAGAGCTCTCACATCAAACGAAAGGGATGATGACGGTTGAAATGAGCCTTGGTCAGATGGTAGAAGATGTTCGTCTTGCTGTTGGTAAGGATCAAAAAGTTGTTCATTATGGACGTGTTGGAGGGATAGTTCCAAATCCAATTGAAGTAGCAGAAGCAATGAAAAATCAAATTATTGGAGGGTAAAGCCATGGCAGATGTAACCTTGGATGTTTGGAAAGATATAATAAAACCGGAAAATTTGGTTTATCGTCGGACACCGGTGATGACCGACAATACATTGTCGTACTGCCCTGGCTGCGGTCACGGCGTGGTACATCGTGTGCTTGCTGAAGTTATTGAAGAAATGGGAATTCAAGATAAAACCATCGGTATAGCTCCAGTAGGGTGTTCGGTTTTAGCTTATGAATTTCTCAACATTGATATGCAGCAGGCTGCTCACGGGCGTGCAACAGCATTAGCTACAGCAATTAGTCGCTTGTGGCCTGATAGATTTGTGATAAGTTATCAGGGGGATGGAGATCTTGCCGCTATCGGTACTAGTGAAACTATTCATACTTGTAATCGTGGAGAAAATATTTTGATCATTTTCATCAACAATGGTATTTATGGTATGACTGGAGGTCAGCTGGCTCCTACTACCCTCTTAGGTGCTCAAACAAGTACATCTCCTTATGGTCGAAAGGTTGAATTGCATGGATATTCTTTCCGAATTACTGAACTTGTTGCTCAACTACCAGGAACATATTATGTAACCAGACAGGCGGTACACAAACCTGCATTGGTTCGTAAACTCAAAAAAGCTATTCGTCAGGGATTTGAAAATATAAAAAATAAAAAAGGAACCTCTTTCATTGAAGTAGTTTCTAATTGCAATTCTGGTTGGAAGATGCGTCCTGTTGATGCTATTAAATGGCTTGAAGACAACATGTTGGCCTATTATCAGTTGGGTGATATAAAAGTAAATGGTGAATTGGTTCGTCAAATTTAAATTTGGACAGTATGAATGAAGAAATTCTCATAGCAGGTTTTGGTGGGCAAGGAGTTCTCTCGATGGGAAAAATCCTTGCTTATTCAGGGATGCTCCAAGGTCTCGAAGTAAGCTGGTTTCCTTCCTATGGCCCCGAAATGCGTGGAGGAACAGCCAATGTAACAGTTATTTTAAGCGATGAACGTATTAGTTCTCCTGTTCTCACTGAATTTGATACAGTGATAGTGTTGAACCAACAATCCCTCGATAAGTTTGAAAAAGCTGTAAAGAAAGGCGGAGTGTTAATTTTTGACCCTAATGGAATTATTAATCCACCTACGCGAAAAGACATTGATATTTATAAAATTCCTGCAACTCAGAAAGCTTCAGAATTGGGAATTGTTAAGATTTTCAACATGATGGTGCTTGGTGGCTATTTGAAAATTAAACCAATAGTTTCTTTAGATTTTATTGAAACAGGACTGAGAAAGTCACTGCCAGAGCGTCATCATAACCTAATTCCTGATAACATGAAGGCTATTCAGATAGGGCAAGAAATTATCCAAAAATATGAAGTTCCAGCTTAAAAAGAAGAATTTAGCTCAATACCTCCTCCAGAAGGCTGATGTATACCATCAGCCTTCTTTTTTTTGTAGACGATCCCATTAGCGTACCGAAACAAAGCCAGCAACAAGAAGATGTGGAAATCATGGCTTTTTCGATGGCAGATATAGCTTGGGGAAAGCATGAACTTATTGTACAAGCAGGCCAAAAACTTCTGTCGCTTTTTGACCATGAACTATATCATTTTGTTCTTCATGCTAGTGTCAATGAACTCAAAAGGTGCAAAAGTTTTGCTTATAGGACTTTAATGGGAAGGATTTGTTGGAAATCATCCTGGTTTTAGGAGAACTTTATCACCAAAACGATCATCGCCCCCTTCTGGTTTTTAATTCATCTTTACAGCCTGATGTAAAAAAATGTTTTTGACTTCATAGATCATTTTTTGCGAAAAGTCGAATCACTTTTAATATTTCCACACACGTGAAAACATTTCCCAATAAGAAACAGAACAAGTCCTGCAAAAAGGTTAAATTTATTTTTGCGATGGGTGGTTCGCAAAGAGGGCAAAAGGAGTTGGTTTGGGTTTTGGACATGCGTCTATATTTCTCTTGTCACTTGTTATTCCCTTAGATGTGCCGTTATGTAAACGCTTCAATACATGGGTCTTACGACGGCAAAACAACCCTCACGCAAACTTGTTTATCAAATTACATCTTTTGTAAAGAAATTTGCCTTCAAGATTCTTGTTTACTTGATGATGCTTTGTTTGGATTATCTTATTTCGATAAGTTGAAGTAAACTAATAGGTTTTAATTTCTCCCATATTGGTTGAAATAATTTTGTTGTTAAGTTGAATTTTGCAATAGACTTTGGTATTTTTTTCAACTTGCAATGTGCAAGTATGTGTGTGGCAATGGAAAATGTTTTTTCCGTTTGCATACCATTTGTATATAGCGTTAGGAGCTGGTGAGACGGCATATAAGGTCATGGTACTTCCTTTTTTAACTAATGCTTGTTTGGGGTAAAGATAAGCTTGGTCGCCCCAGAATTTTTTGACTGCATCTCCTACATTGGCAATGTGAAGGTATTTTCCTTTTTTGGGGTCTTCATGAAGGAGAAATGAGGTAAAAATGTCTGTTCCACTGCCTGTAGCAAAAAAAGGCACCAGTTGATTGGTGTGATCTTTAGAAAGAAAAATGGCAGTTGGTAGCTGTCCCTTTCCGTTGTCTTGAATGGATACAAACCCTTTTTCTGGAGAAAATTCTTTACATAAAAGTCCCGTTTCGTGGTCTGCAAGCACGATGAAAAGCGTATTTTCGATTAACTTTGTGCTGTCAAGCCAGTGTTTTACAAAAGCAACCGTTTCCAAAAACTCAGCGGTTTCTTCTATTAGTCTTGGTAGGTTATTGTCGTGCCCAGCCCAGTCGATAGCTCCGCCTTCTACCATGAGGAAGAAGCCATCTTTGTCTTTTGATAAAAAATTGAGGGCTCTTTTTGTGATTTGCTTAAGAGATGGGATGGATGTGGGAAATGGCACTTCGTAAGGATAATTCGAGGTTTTAGATCTGGAATAGTGCGTACTTTCTAAAATAGGCATTAGATAAAATAATTTATTCTTTTCTGAAGAAGTGGAAATCCACTTATCAAGTGTGTCAAGCTTATCTGTAGCATACCAGCGATCCTGCGGAGTATACGTAACATTAAGATATTGAATGGTATCCATAGATTTTGTAAAAAGAAAATCCCAAAGCTGTGCATCTATGTATTTCCAAGTTGGAGTTTCAACTTTTATTCCGTCGTCATTGAAAAAGGGGTGACCGCTTCCGATAATAAGATTGAGGGGAGAATGGAAAATCATTTCATAAGCAATGTTTGTGTAATGTTTTCTGTTAGGGTAGTGCACTGAAAAACCCGCTGGCGTGGCGTGCGAAAAGGGAACGGTCGTTACAACCCCTGTAGCTTTGCCAAGTCTTGAAGCAATTTCAGCAATGTGTGTATACGGGATCGAATCAGGACTAAGTCCAAGCATGCCGTGCTTTGTTCGTACGCCTGTTGAGATGGCTGTTGCCGAAGCTGCAGATTCTGTAAATGCTTTCATCAAATACGATGGATCTGTCCAAGCTTGAGTAGGATCGTAATCAATACCATAAGAACTTGTTTGGGCTGCTACGCTCAGTGAAAATATGCTTTTCAATGGAACACTATCATTGCCTAAAAAATATTGAGCTGCTTTTATGTGTTCGAAGCCCATGCCATCGCCTAAAAGAATAATAATGTTTTTGGGAACCTTATGTTGAGACGAAACGCTAAGCCATTCCAATAAAAGAATGACAATAGTCCACCATCTTTTGAGTTTCATTTTTTTTCAAAAATAGGCACAATTTGAAAACAAAATTTTAAATAAGTTTTAATTTTTTGCAAACATTTATTTTTTCCATATATTTGAAAAAAGTTTAAAAGGATATGAAGTGTGTTTGTAAACTTATAGGAATTTTTTTGATTTCGAGTAATGTTTTTGCTCAAGCTGTAGGCATAGGACAAAATTTTTTTACTCCTGATAGTTCTGCAATGTTAGAGGTTCGTGCTACCAACAAAGGGATACTTATTCCTAGAGTTGCTCTTACTGGGTTAAACGATTCAATAACTATACCTCATCCTGCTACATCTTTGCTTGTTTATAATACGGGGACGGGGGGCTTATCTATTCCGGGATTTTATTATAATGCAGGTACTCCGAGTTCACCCAATTGGGTACGATTAATGGCAGGAAGTTTTTCTAGTAGTGATGCTTGGCTTATTGGAGGAAATGCTGGTACCACAAATGGAAATTTCTTAGGGACAACAGATAGTGTTTCCTTACGATTTAGAACAAATAATGTAGAACGAATGGTTATTGACTCGATGGGTAATGTGGGTATAGGAACAGGAAACCCAACAGTAAAACTAGAAGTTGCTGGAGCTATTAAGACCGAAAGTTATGTTATAAGACGAGTTAATTTAACAAATGCTACAGTGGATTATCCTTTAAGTGTTGAAGAGGAAGCTTATATTGAATTTAACAACGCAACAAGTGTACCTTTACATATTCAAACGCAGAATGGAACATATTATGAATTAGATTTAGTGTGTTCAAATAATGTTGGGACAAGTGGTGGTGGCACGAGTGGCATTTTCTTGCGTCCTAACAATACAACATATCCTAATAATTTTTATTATTCTGAAATGTTTAGGACGTATCCTTCTTTTTCGAGTGGGGGTTCTACTTACAGTGCTTTTAGAATAAGTTATGCTTTTGGTGATGCAAAAACTTACTTGATAAACTACACTTCTCATAAATCTATAAAAGGAATAGATATGCAAACCGGAACAAGTGATATGCCTGTAGTGCATTGTTATGCTTCAACTTGGAACGATACCTCTACCCCTTGGACATCGTTAGGAACTATTATTTTCCCTCAATCAACATCTGGGTTTATTTTGGTGAAAAGAATTAAATGAAAAATTTTTTGACAAATCAATGCAAAAATTTAGTTGATTTTTTGGGTTATTAGAAATATTCACCTTATCTTTTACGGACAACATAAACTTTATCGTTTCGGCGAACTTTGGTGGGAACCTTGATGGAAAAATGAGAATCTTTGGGAGCAATGGTTACGGATCCCGTGTCAAGATGAATTTCGTCGATGAAGGTTTCGACAAAGCCAGTGGTAGGACCTATGATGTAAATCCGATCGCCTACTTTCACTTCTTGTGTTTCGGCTTTAATTTCAGCAACACCTAATTTGTTGTAATAATGAACGACCTTGCCTACAAGCTCTTTGTATTCGGTTGATGCAGAGCCGGCTTGCTTTGACCATGCTATGGTGGTATGACCAAGGTAATACCCATCCCAGAAACCGCGATTGTAAACTTTTTTAAGCTCGTTCATTCCGTATTCAATAAATTCTTGGGTAAAATTGCCTTGTTGAATAGCTTCGACAGCTTCGCGATAGATTTTAACAGTAGTGTAAACATATTCGGCAGGGCGACCACGACCTTCAATTTTGAGAATAGAAACTCCCGCATCTAATAGTTTATCAAGAAAAGGCAGGGTGCACAAATCTCGGGCAGATAAAAAATACCCGTCGTCCATGATGAGTTCAATGTTTCGTTCTTCGTCGATGAGCTTGTACTTGCGACGACACACCTGCAAACACTTGCCACGATTAGCACTTTCGTTATGAAGGTCTTTGCTTAAATAACATTTTCCACTTACAGCCATACAAAAAGCACCGTGAGCGAAGGCTTCGAGTCGGATGAGTTGCCCCGAAGGCCCCTTGATCTCCTTTTCATGAATTTTTGCGGATAGGGCTCGAATTTGATCTAATGATAATTCACGAGACAGCACTACCACATCTGCCCATTGAGCATAGAAACGAATGGCTTCAGAATTAGTGATGTTAGTTTGCGTAGACAGATGTACTGGTAAGCCAATTTCTCTGGTTTTTGAAAGGACACCGTAATCTGTAGCAATGATGGCATCTATTCCAGCCTCTTTTGCTTTTTCAATGAGATCGAAAACCAAAGGCAGTTCTTCTTCGTAAATGACAATGTTTAGAGCCAAATATGCTTTTGCTCCGTATTCTCGTACTTTTTTCACGATAAAGGGCAAGTCAAAGGGAGTAAAGTTAATTGCAGATGAAGATCGCATGTTAAGTTCGCCTACGCCGAAATAAATAGATTTAGCTCCCGCTTGTAAAGCAGCTTGTAATGATTCAAAAGAGCCAACAGGAGCAGTTATTTCAATAAGTGGAGCAATCATCATTCTTTTAGCAATTCTTGAATAATATCACGGGATGAAATACCTTCTGCTTCGGCTTTATAGTTCTTAACGATGCGATGTTGTAGTACATTGACTGCTATAGCCCGTACATCATCTTGATCAGGCATGTGTTTTCCATGCAGCAAGGCATGGCATTTAGCTCCAAGGATAAGATATTGGCTCGAACGGGGACCTGCTCCCCAAGCTAAGTATTTTTTAGCCCAAGGATGAGCGTCATGTGATTGAGGTCGAGTCCGTGCCGTCAGGCGTACGGCATATTCTACTACGTAATCTGTAATAGGAACTCGTCTCACAAGATTTTGAAAATAAAGAATTTCTTCAGCATTCGAGATCACATTAGGCGTTGGCATGGTTTCTAGTGTGGTGCGTTTGACGATTTCCACTTCTTCTTGGAAACTTGGGTAATCGAGCCAGATGCTAAACATAAAACGGTCAAGTTGTGCTTCGGGGAGTGGGTAAGTCCCTTCTTGTTCTATGGGGTTTTGCGTAGCCAAGGTAAAGAAAGGATTCGGTAGGGGATAAGTTACACCACCGTAGGAGACTTCACGTTCTTGCATAGCTTCCAGTAGCGCTGCCTGTGTTTTCGGTGGTGTTCGGTTGATTTCGTCAGCAAGAATGATATTTGCAAAAATGGGTCCCTTTATATATTTGAACTGACGATTTTCATCTAAAATCTCCGTTCCGATAATATCGCTCGGCATGAGGTCAGGAGTAAATTGAATGCGGGAAAAAGTGAGCGAAAGAGATTGAGAGATAGTAGTGATAATAAGCGTTTTAGCAAGACCAGGGACACCGACCAGCAATGCATGCCCTTTTGAAAACATGCTAATCAGGATTTTCTCGACCACCTCATCCTGTCCTACAATGACTTTGGCAACTTCTTGACGAAGCTTTTTGTATAGCTCGTTAAATTGCTGGGCAGCAATAACATCGTTTTCGTAAGTTATCATGTTAATTCCATTTTAATCTGAATAAACAACTTGAAAAATCTGGGTCTATCTTTTGATAAATGTATTTTTTGTGTTCGTCGAACCATTTTTCAAAAGCTTGTTCTTTCTTTTTTTCAAGAGCAAGTTGCGAAAAGGTTGTATAATCCTGGTCAAGGGTTGCTTTTCTTGGTTCAGTTCTAGATTTTAGATACACGATACGGTAGCTGTTTTGACCTTTATCGTTCTGAAAAAGTTGAGGAGTGCTAATTTCACCGACTTTGAGCTTATCTACAATCATGAAAAGATCTGGGGTAAGGTCAGAAGGAGAAAAGGTGGTTTTCCCAGTGTAAGGGCTGACCATTAACCCATTGGAAGTTTTGTAATCTGGAGAATTAAATTTTTTTGCTGCTTCTTCAAAAGTTATTTTCCCTTGAAGGATTTCGTTTCGAATGGAATCAAGTTTTTGTCGAGTTCGGCGAATGTCATCGTCAGAAATGGTAGGTCTTATGAGAATGTGGCGGACATTAACGAATTCTCCACGTCGTTGAATAAGTTGTAAAATATGGTATCCATAAGGAGTTTCAATGATATCGGATATGTCTCCTGGTTTTTTAAGGCTAAAGGCAGCTGCTTCGAATGCTGCAACCATTTGACCTTTTCCGAAAAACCCTAATTCGCCGCCTTTTTTAGCTGATTCAGGATCTTGAGAATAAAGACGGGCTAAGACTTCGAAGTTATCGCCTTTTTTGGTGAGTCGTTCATAGATCTCTTTTATTTTTTCATAAGCAATTTGCTTTTCTACTTCAGATGGTTGAGGGTCAATTACGATTTGTCCTATTTCAAGTTGAGATTCAATGAGCGGAATGCTATCAGGAGGGAGGTTTTGATAAAACCTTTTAACTTCTGCTGGAGAGACAGTAACATTTTCCGTAATTTTTGATTTCATTGTTTCGACAAGGAGTTGTTCGCGAATGAGGTCGCGAAATTCCTCTTTAATTTCAGCAATGGATTTATTGTAAAATTTTTCCAGTTGTTCAGGGCTTCCCAACTGATTGACAAAATAACGAATACGTCGATCTAATTCATTTTCTACTTGGTTGTCTGAAACAGTTACAGAGTCAAATTCAGCTTGATTAAGTAATACCTTTTGGATCATAAGTTCTTCGAGAATCTGACATTTTAATTCATCGGTTGTTTTTGCTCCTTGCATGACCAATTGCCAGTATTGTGCTTCCACTTCTGATAAGGTAATAACTTTATTTCCTACAATGGCTACAATTTTGTCTAAGACTTGTCCTTTCGGTTGAGCAATCAAAAGCATTGGCAGTAGGAAAAGAAAGTGAAAAAATTTATTTTTTTTCATTGATATAAATTTTAATGTCGTGTGTTAATAACGCTTCTTGATATAACTTGTTGTAGTGATCTAGCAAGTACTTTTGTTTTTTTTGTTGTTCAAGCAAAGATTTAATTTGATTTTCAACAATAAAAAGTGGTGCTATGTCGCCAGGTAACAAATATTTGTAAATTCTGCCAATAATAATGCTTGAACCATCTTTGATTTCAAAATATGAAGTTTTTTTAATAAAATTGCTCGTATCTGTAAAAGAGAAGGGAATTTCTTTCTGAAGTTCATTAAAATATGTCCAGGTGTTTGGAAGTAAGAAAGCACTTTCTGCTTTTTTTGCCCATTTTTTTATTTCATTTAGATCGGGCTGACTGGCTTGAAATTCTTTTTTAACATACAAAAGTCCAGGATCATTTTGTGGAAGTTTAACAAAGTTAAGCTGCACGAGGTGATGTCGTAAAATAAAGGAACTTTTGTGTTCTTCGTAAAACTTTTGAATTTCTTCAGGACTAATGCTTATGCTAGGAGTATTTTTTAATAAAAGTTCTTGAAAAGCAGCGACATATAGTTGTTTTTTAATATTTTCAAGTTGTTTTTTAATTTGTTTTTTTGTGGAATCAGACAGTTGTTCTTGTGCATAATAATAAAGTAGTTGCGTTTTAATCCATTCGTCTGCCTGAATTTTTAAATAAGCAATGCTGTCTTGAACAGATAAATGAGAGGGTATGTGTACATCCGAAACATATAATTTTTCCTTATCGAACTGAGCAACCATACCCTCTTTCTTTTTAGAGTGACAAGAGAAAACAAAAATTACTAAGAGAATAAAAAGGATTATTTTTTCCACAAAGTGGAAAGCGTTTCTTCGTTTATGGTCCATTTGTGTTTATTTCTTAAATCAGAAATCCATTTTTCTTCAAGATAATTTTGATATTCTGCGACGACAAGACCTCGTACTTCGCTAAGTGGTTTGGGTTCTGGAGGTAAAATGTTTTTTATCCAGACCACATGGAAAACATCTTTTTCAGGTATTATTTCCACTTGATTGGCTTTCCAAGTTACTTTATCAATGATATTGTTCGTTCCTTTTTCAGCTTTGATTTCTTGGAAGGTAGTAGCTGCCGAAGTGTCTTTTACAACTGCTTTTAAAATTTCTTCGGGCTTTTGAATTTTTTTACCTTTTTTCTGGATAAATTTTTTAAGAGCAAGAGCCGCTTTATTGTTATGGGTGGTAAAAATGATGGCATCGGCTCTGTCGTTGTACATGTATTTGTTCTGGACTGTTTTGTAATATTCTTTGAGGCCAATGGTATCTTTGATAGCTTTTGACCAAACATTTTGATCCATGAGTTCGAAAAGAAGAATTCCGTCGTGGTATTCTTTTACAAGGTCGGCAAAATCCTGATATTTTTTTTCTAACTGAGTATATTCATATTCAAGGATTTTATCTTGCACAAAGAAGTTATATTCAAACAGAATGAACATCCACCAATCGTCGCCTCGTTTGAGTTGTGACTGACGGCGCATGAAAAAATCAGCAAAATCTTCCAGTAAGCAAGCTTTATCAGCAATTTTGCATAAGGTATCTTTCATGGCAGGCACCTTCGGATATTTCCAGGTGGTTTCGTAGAGACTATCGTTGAGCAAAGGAAGAAGTTTTCTCAGCACCTTTTCGTTGTAAGTGTAATGATATTCTTTTTTAAGTTTTTCCACGAGAACATTTTTAGCTAGTTGGAATCTTTTATCTCGTTGCAAATTGGCTTTTAGCGTGTTTTTTTCTTGGTCAAATAAGCCAATAGGTTTTCGGTCAATGAGTTTTATGATATGATAACCATAGATGGTTTTAATAGGTTCAGACACATCGCCTGGTTTCATGGTATATAGAGGGATGATAAATTCCGGTATCATACGGAAACTCCCTATCCATGGGAGTTGGCCACCTTTTTCAGCAGAGCCTTTATCGTCAGAATATTTTTTGGCTACTTCTTCAAAAGGAACGCCTTTCTTTATTTCTTGATAAGCTTCGTTTATTTTTTGGATAGCGTTAGATTCACCTATTTGATCTGGCTGGACTAAAATATGTGCTGTTAAAACTTTGCCGAGAGCGGGCTTTTTATCTGTAAGCTTGATGAGATGGTAGCCAAGTTGAGAACGTACAGGCATACTTACTTCGCCAACTTTGAGGTTATAGGCTGCGGATTCAAATTCATAAGTCATGTTAAATACAGTGAAATAGCCCAGATCGCCTTTGTTGCCAGGGATTGTTTTTCCATTCTTATCCTGACGATCTTTTGCTGTTTCGTCTTCTGAAAAAACTACGGCTACCTCTTCAAAAGGCATCCCTTTGAGTATTTTCTGTCTGATTTCCAAAGCTTTTTTATAAGCTTTCATTGTATCAGCAGGAGAGGCGTTGGGGGTAACTTTAATGAGAATGTGGGAAACTCTTAAATCAAATTGACTTCTATCATAGGCTTCTTTGAGCAGTTTATCAAAAGTTTCTTTATCGTACAAATAATTTTGTGCTATTTGCCTTTTGTAATTGTTGTATTCCTGTAAAAATTTCTTTGTAGTATCTAATCTTAAAGTTAAAGCTTCTTTTACTTTGAGCTTGTAATTTACAAACAAATCCACATAATCGCGTATGGCTTTTTCTGTGAAAGGATTTGGATCTGTGTTGTTTTTGAGATAAATTTTCAAAAATTCAGCTTTGGTAATCGGTTCATCGTCGATGTACATGATCACATCATCGTGCTGTTGTGAAAACAAAGAAATGAAACTTAATGCAACAAAAAATAAAGAAATGATACGTGTTTTCATATGTATAGTTTTTATTATTTGCTATAATTAGGAGCTTCACGTAAAATGGTAATATCGTGAGGATGACTTTCTATAATGCCGGCATGCGTAATTTGCATGAATCGAGCTTTTCGTAAGTCAGCAATGGTTCTAGCTCCACAGTAGCCCATACCAGCACGTAAGCCTCCAACCATCTGAATCATTACTTCACTTAATGTTCCCTTGTAAGGAATACGTCCTACGATTCCTTCGGGCACGAGCTTTTTTACATCTTCTTCGACATCTTGAAAATATCTGTCTTTCGAGCCGCTTTGCATAGCTTCAAGGCTCCCCATACCTCTGTAAACTTTAAATTTTCTTCCTTCGTACAAGATAGTTTCACCGGGACTTTCTTCTACTCCCGCAAAAATACTACCCGCCATGACTGAATCAGCACCAGCAGCAAGAGCCTTTACAACATCTCCCGAATAACGAATGCCCCCGTCAGCTATAATTGGAATGCCATTACCTTCAAGGGCTTTGGCAACAGCCATAATGGCTGAAAGTTGTGGTACCCCTACGCCCGCAATAACACGTGTGGTGCAAATAGACCCAGGACCAATTCCAACCTTGATGGCATCTACTTCCAGTGCAGCCAAGTCTCGAGCGGCTTCTTCTGTAGCAATGTTCCCTACGACCAAATCCAGTTCAGGAAAGTGTTTTCGCAAAAGTTTAACCATGTCCATCACACCTTTTGAATGAGCATGGGCAGTATCAATGACAATGGCATCTACTCCTGCTTCCTTAAGAGCCTGTACGCGATCTATTGTGTCTTTTGTAATCCCAACAGCTGCAGCTACACGCAGCCGACCTAATTTGTCTTTACATGCATTGGGTCTTGCTTTAATTTTGATGATATCTTTGTAAGTAATAAGTCCAACCAGCTCATTGTTGCTATTGACTACAGGCAATTTTTCAATTTTATGGCTTTGTAAGATCTCTTCTGCTTTATCAAAAGTTATAAACTCTGGGACGGTTATGAGGGGTTGCTTGGTCATTACCTCTTCGATACGCTTTTTCAAATCTTTTTCAAAACGCAAATCGCGATTTGTTACGATGCCTACCAGCTGTTTTTTTTCATTGACAACGGGAATACCTCCAATCTTATTTTCTTTCATGAGTAAAAGAGCATCTTCAACGGTTTGATGAGGGTAAATCGTGATTGGATCGATGATCATTCCGTTTTCGGCACGCTTAACTTTTTTTACTTCTCGTGCCTGTTCTTCAATGCTCATGTTTTTGTGAATAACACCAATCCCTCCTTCTTGCGCCATAGCTATAGCCATAGCACTTTCCGTCACTGTATCCATGGCAGCCGAAATGAAAGGAATGTTTAATGTGATATTTCTTGTAAAACGCGTAGTTAATACAGTTTCACGTGGCAAAACTTCACTATATGCTGGTAAAAGTAAAACATCATCGAAGGTTAATCCTTGTCCTATAATTCTATCGGAAAGATAATTGTTCATGGTGTATCTTTGTGCAAAGTTATAAAATAAAACGTTTTATATGGGTTTGTATTGCTATGAGTATCCGAGACCTGCGGTGACAGTAGATGCTGCCATATTGACAGAAAAAGAAAATGAAATGTGGGTTTTACTTATACAGCGAAAAAGAGAACCGTTTAAAGATTATTGGGCTTTTCCAGGTGGTTTTGTAGATGAAAATGAAACTTTAGAAGAAGCCATCGTGCGAGAAGTAAGGGAAGAAACGGGAATTATTCTTTCACTTAATGAAATTCAGCAGTTTAAGGCTTACAGCGACCCACATCGTGACCCGCGCCAGCGAACCATTACCATGGTATTTGTGGCTTTTGTAGCACCTGATATTTTTTTCGAAGCAGGAGATGATGCTCAAAAAGCTAAATGGTTTGCTCTTTCAAAGTTGCCACTGCTAGCATTTGATCACGGGCTTATTTTACAGGATATTACATCGAATGTAACGAAACTTATTCCTTCAAAAGATCAATAATCTCATGGAGCGATTTTTTGTCGGTTACGATGATTTCATCAGCTATTTCGGCATACAGGGGCAGTCTTTTATGGTATAGCCTTACTACGTCTTGTGTATTTTTCAATAGAGGTCGTGAGGTGTTGTCGTGTCTTTTTAACAATTCATCTACGGTTGCAAAGAGCCAAATGACATGCCCACGGTGTTTTAAAATGTCTCTGTTTTCGAGCAAAAGAACAGTTCCGCCCCCTGTGGCTAATACAAAAGGAGATGGTGTTTTGGTAAAAATTTCATTGAGCGTTTCTTTTTCAATTTGCCTGAAATGGTTTTCTCCGTGATCTTTGAAAATATCAACGATTCTTTTGTTTTTCTTGTTTTCTAAGTATTCGTCAAGATCAAGAAAGTGGTATCCTTTCAATTCACTTATTTTTTTTCCTATGGTTGTTTTTCCACTTTTCATGAAGCCAATGAAAATAATGTTTGGTGATGTAGAAATATTTTCTACGTGGTAAATTTTTTTTGGAAGAGTTTTTCTGGTAAGAAGTTCAAAAGAAGGGATGGCTTGCTGCAAAAGCCAAATTTCACCTGGGATGTAAGTTGCTCTTGTTTTTTCTGCCATTTCTTTAAGGGGATGAATGATGTAATTGGCATCCAATACGATATGATGTTTTTCGATGGGAAGCTCAATGGGAAGAGTGTTTATGATAGTTTTTGTGTTGGGCAAAAGGATATGTGCTTTTGTTAGAGGAAAAGGCTTTGCATCCAATTTTTGAGCCCAACTAACAGCTTTTTCAAAGGTTCTGTTTATGAGATAGATATCTTGAGTATAGGTTTTTAATGCTTCGACGGCAGCTCGAGCGGCTCCGCCAGCTCCGATAACGGCTGCAGGTTTATTTTTTATTTCTTCAAGAAAAGGTTTCAACGATTCTCTAACTCCAATGATGTCGGTGTTTTCCAATATCCATTCATTGTGCTTTTTGTAAATTAAATTAGCAGCGTTGATTTTTTTAACCTCAGAGCTTTTCTCAAACGGAAGAGTACAAATGAGTTCTTTTAAAGGACTCGTAATGTTACACCCTTCAAAACCACTTTCTAACAATGTGAGAATGTCTTCAACAGAGGTTGTGTTTAATCTACTGTAAAATAATGGGAGGTCAACTGTGGTAGAAAAAAGATGAAACAACTGAGGGCTTAAGCTATGTCTGATTGGATGGCCTGCGACGAAATAATGATAGAATAAGCGATTTACCATGTTTTTGAAATTAACCAGAAATCAGCAAGAACAATAGCTGTCATGGCTTCCACAACAACGGGTAGCCGCAACGCAAAACATGTGTCGTGCCTACCTTGTATTTCGATGGTGACAGCTTGGTTGCTTCTAAGATCTATGCTTTGCTGTGCTTTTCCGATGCTTGCTGGGGGACGAACTGCTACGCGAAACACGATCGGATTACCATTACTCAGTCCTCCCTGAACACCACCGGCATGATTTGTTGCCAGGTTCCCATCGGGTAAAATAACATCATTGTATTCGCTTCCTCTCATGGACGAAACCTTAAATCCATCGCCGAACTCAATGCCTTTAATGCCAGGAATGCTGAACATAGCATGAGCTATGATTGCTTCGATGGAGTCAAAAAAAGGTTCCCCCAGACCAATCGGAACCTTTCGAACAACACATTCTATAATTCCTCCGACGGAATCTTTTTCTCGCAAGGCTTCCTCAATGACTTCATCCCATTCTGAGCTTTTTCCACCTATAGAGACAATACGTGTCTCTATCTCTATGGGGTCGATGATTTTTTTTGCAATTACTCCAGCTGCTACAAGAGCTGCTGTAAGTCGCCCCGAAAACATCCCTCCTCCACGAACATCATTAAAGCCTTTATAACGAATATGGGCTGGATAATCTGCATGCCCTGGCCTGGGAATGTATTGTTGAAGCTCATAGTTTTCAGAATGTTGGTTTTTGTTTTTGATGTACAGGTGAATAGGAGCACCGGTAGTATGCGAATTATAAACTCCGGAAGTTATTACTACTTTATCTTCCTCTATTCTTGGCGTTGTACCTCGCTGGTAACTTTTTCTTCGCATTAAATCAGCGATGAAATCTTTTTCCGTCAAAGGAATTCCCGGAGGACAGCCGTCTACCACAATACCAATTTGTTCGCTGTGAGATTCTCCATATAAATGGATGCGGAAAATACGTCCAAAACTGTTCATGCTTCAAAGATAAAAAAACTCCCTCTCATGAAAAGCTTCCTAAAAAACTTGTATTTTTGAAAAAAAAGATGTCGCAAGAATTTCATCAAGTGAAGAAGGTAACCACCCATATCCTTTTGAACATGAAAGTTCGGGGGGAGAAGATCGCCATGTTGACGGCTTATGATTATTCTTTAGCCAAAATTTTAGATAAAGCTGGGATTGATGTGATACTTGTTGGCGATTCTGCTTCGAATGTGATGGCTGGTAATAAAACCACGCTTCCCATTACTTTAGATCATATGATTTATCACGCAACATCAGTGGTACGAGCCGTAGAGCGTGCCATGGTAGTGGTTGATTTGCCTTTTGGTACCTATCAAGGTGATTCTTACAATGCCCTGAAAAGTGCCATTCGTATTATGAAGGAAAGTGGGGCAGAGGCAGTAAAACTTGAAGGTGGAAGAGAAATTGTCGAAAGTGTCGAACGTATTTTGTCCGCAGGAATTCCTGTTATGGGTCACCTTGGGCTTACGCCTCAATCCATTTACAAATTCGGAACTTATAGTGTTCGAGCTACAAACGAAGAAGAAGCTCAGCGTCTTAAAGAAGATGCAAAACTGCTCGAACAAGTTGGATGTTTTGCGTTGGTGTTAGAAAAAGTTCCCGCAAAGCTTGGAAAAGAAGTCGCTGAAATGTTGAAAATTCCCGTTATTGGAATTGGAGCAGGTCGTCATGTAGATGGGCAAGTACTTGTGTTGCACGATATGCTAGGGATAAATCAAGAGTTTAGTCCTCGCTTCTTGCGAAGATATCATAATCTTTATGCAGAAATTCTCGGAGCTGTTTTGCATTACATCAACGATGTAAAGACACTTCAATTTCCCAATGAAAACGAACAGTATTAATTCCAATGCTTATTAAGCCCATTGAAGAGCGCATCCTTTATGAAGATAATCATTTGATAGCTATTGAAAAATTACCAGGGGAAATTGTTCAAGGAGATAAAACGAACGATACTCCGCTATCGAAATACATTGAAGAATATTTAATTAAAAAATATCATAAAAAAGGACGGGCTTTTGTAGGTGTCATCCACAGGCTCGATAGACCCGTGGGGGGAATCGTCGTGTTTGCTAAGACTTCCAAAGCTCTTTCGCGGATGAATAAGCTTTTTAGTGAACGAAAAACACAAAAGTGGTATTTAGCCATTACTACCAGCAAACCTCCAATGGAAGAAGGAGAGTTAAAGCATTATCTCTGGAAAAACGAAAAGTTAAATAAAGTATTTGTTTCCTTTGAACCACGTGATGGTTTTTTGCCTGCTGAACTATATTTTAAATACCTTTCTTCTTCCGATAGATATCATTTGGTGTTGATAAAACTATATACAGGCAGGCATCATCAAATTCGTGCACAGTTAGCGGCCATTGGATGCCCCATTAAAGGCGATTTAAAATACATGGCTCGACGAAGTAATCCCGATGGAAGCATTTCCCTTTGGGCATGGAAACTTGAATTTGAACATCCCATCCAGCACAACACCATTACTTTGGTTTCATCACCTCCTCGGGTTGAACCATGGAAAACATTGCTAGAAAAAACACATCTTTAATAGCTATACCTTCCAGGTGTTTTATGGGTTGAATGGTCGTTTTCTATAACTACATATCTACCCGGCTGCAAAATAATTTCTACAAAATCTTCACCTGGTTTTTGGTTAGTTATGGCATATCCAACGACAGGGCCGGAAGCAGTAGCTTTTTGTCCAAGTCCAGGGATAGATGAAACCGTAATAAAATCGCCACTTCGGATGAGTTCCTTGGAGGGTACAAGTTTTACTTTAACTCGTCCCACCATGGCAATGGGGTATCCTTCTGAGGGATTGTTTAGTAAAACTGTCGGGTTGGCTGAAATAACCCCAGCTATATGATTTATGTTGTCAGTAGTTGCTAATGTGAATGTAGCTTCGCTGCCAGGTATAAAGCTAACAATTTTTCCTGCTTCAATGGTTTCGTTAGCAGGAGCTACAACAGCGTAATGTTCCGCAAGGTCACCATATAATCCAGTAGAATAAATGCTTCGAGAATACACATTCCCTTCTGCTAAGATGTCTCCTCGTTGAGGAGCTATCGTGTATTCATAATAGATTGTGATAACAGCATTTAAAACGTAAAAAGAATTATCTGTCGCAGGCCAGGGGTCTGCATCATCATATATCCTGAGGTATACGTTTTGAGAACTTGTAAAACTTGTAGCGTGTGTTGAAGTATTCGTCCAATCTACAGGAGTATATCCGTCAAAAGAGGTTTCGTATACTGAACCAAAGTCTGTAGTCCCAATACGTACCATAGCACCATGTTGTTCGTTTCCATCTTCGTGATAACCATTGATGGCATAGACAACCTTGGTAACTGTTATGCTTGTTGCCCCTGGTGGCAAATCGAGAGTCCCTAAAGAAGCAGAATTAACATAACCGTTTTGTACACTTAAGGTTGAAGTCATGTAAAAAGTCTTGCATCCTCTTCTCGTGGTTGCAGTTGCTGTCGGATTGCCAACAAGTAAAAAAGTATCAATTTTTGTACTCCCATTTACATGTAAACGATAGGATGGACTGGATGTGTTAATCCCAATTCTTCCAGTGGAAGTGACTCTCATTTTTTCACTGTTATTTGTATAAATTTTGAGATCCATGTTGTTGGTTGTTCCAAGAAAATCAGATGCTCCAATATTATTTCCCGACAGCAACCATGCCTTTTCACTTAAAAGTCTTACCCATTTTGAACCATCCCAATAGTAATAACCTGGAGTTACATCATTAATTGTTGCTGTATTATACACTAGCAAACTTTGAGCAGGAGATGTAACTGGTGATGCTGATGTAGTTTGTGTGAGTGCAATCCTTGGAATCAATATTCCTTTGTTGGTAGCTTTCACTTCAAGCATAGCTGAAGCATCTGGTGTAAAGACCAGATCAGAAATTCCTACATTTTGACTCATAAGAAAAGTAGATGAAACAAAAATAAACAAGGATATATAAATCTTTTTCATCATTTTTTTTGCAAATTTAATAAAAAAATTTTAACAAGTAAACACTTTTTTTGAAAAAAATTAATAGGCAAATTTAAAAAATTTATTTTATTGAACATATAAGTACCATTCATCACCTATGTAATAGTATATTCCAGTTCCTAGGAGTTTTGACACACTCCACGTAATACTTTGAATGCTTGCAATATCCAATGCAATCCCAGCTGGCAAAAGGAAAAAAGCAGCAGGTGCACCAACATGTGTGGATGTAAAAATTAAAACAAAACCCGTCAGAACCCCTGCTGTAGAAAGTAGAGTTATGCCCCCCAACAGAATTTTTTTTGAGGTTTTTAGTTTAGGAACGACTTTAATGATGCGAATGTCTTTTAAAAGAAAGGAGGATGTATCTATGCTTAATGTATTTTCATCAATCTTGGTGATTTTTCCATTAATTTCGACATCAGAGTTGTTCAGATATATTCCTGCATGCTCCCCCGTTTTGACGATTCTTTTTTTATTTGCTTTTTTCGTTGATTCTAAAATAAGACTTTTTTCTTGCCCATAAAAATAAAACCATGAAACAAGAAAAATATAAAAAAAAGTTATTGCTTTCATGGTGCAAATTTACATCAATTGATTTAATGAACTTATATATATTTGAAAAAAACGATGAAAAGAATACGGGTATTAACGGGTGCAGGAATAAGTGCCGAAAGCGGCATTCCTACTTTTCGGGATGCCAATGGACTTTGGAAACAATATCGCATGGAAGAAATTTCGTCGCTAGAGGCTTGGAGAAAACATCCTGAGGATGTGCTAGAGTTTTATAACATGCGTAGAAGAGCTTTAGCTCAAGCTAAACCCAATGCTGCTCATTATGCGTTGGCTGAGTTGGAAAAATATTTTGATGTTTACATAATTACGCAGAATGTGGACGACTTGCATGAAAGAGCTGGCTCAAAAAACATTTTACATTTGCACGGAGAGCTCACCAAAGCTCGTAGTTCGTGGGATCCCGATTTGATTGTGGACATTGGATATAATGATATTCATCTAGGAGATAAAGCTCCTGACGGATCGCCTTTACGTCCTCATATTGTATGGTTTGGCGAAGATGTTCCGCTTTTCCCAAGGGCTGTTGAACTAGTGCAAGCAGCCGATATTTTTTTGATTATAGGAACTTCTCTTGTTGTTTATCCAGCTGCTAGTTTAATTTATTATTGTGCATCAGATGTGCCCATTTATCTTATCGATCCCAAAGCCAACACCATGAGTATCTCTAGAGATAATGTTTATTATCTTGCCGAACAGTCTACGGTGGGTGTACCTCGTTTGGTAAAAGAACTCATTGAACATTATGCTAAATAAAAATTTAGTATTTTTGCAACCGCTTTCAAATAAGCAGAAAGGAGATTACATGAATGAGTGAAGAATTAGTAAGAAACGAACAAGAACAAAGAATGGAAACTTCTGCAAAGTCAGAAGTAAAAGTTCAACAGGAAGATTTCGATTGGGAAGCTTTCGAAAAAGAAACACACGAAGCTTCTGACGAAGAAAAAAGCAAACTCGAGGAGCTTTACAAAGCATCCTTGAAGCAAATTGCTGAAAAGGAAGTTATTGAGGGAACGGTCATTGCCATCAGCGACCGTGAAGTATTCGTCAACATCGGTTATAAAAGTGATGGTGTTATCTCCATCAACGAAGTACGTTACAATCCAAATTTGAAGGTGGGGGACAAATTGGATGTTTATGTGGATGTCCAAGAAGATGGAACAGGTCAACTGGTGCTGTCTCACAAGAAAGCTCGACTGTTAAAAGCATGGAACAAAATCAACGAAATCTACGAAAAAGGTGAAATTGTACAAGGAGAAGTTGTTTCTCGAACCAAAGGTGGGCTGATTGTCGATGTGTTCGGAATAGAATGTTTTATGCCTGGCTCACAAATCGATGTAAAGCCTATCCGTGACTATGACCAGTTCGTGGGCAAAATCATGGATGTTAAAGTGGTTAAAGTAAACCATGAATATAAAAATGTTGTTGTATCTCACAAAGCAATTATCGAAGATGAACTTGAAGCTCAAAAAGCTGAAATTATTGCTAAACTTGAGAAGGGACAAATTCTTGAAGGTACTGTTAAAAACATCACTTCTTATGGCGTGTTTGTAGACTTAGGGGGAGTCGATGGACTTATTCATATTACTGACCTGAGCTGGGGACGCGTAACCAATCCAGAAGATATTGTTAAACTGGATCAAAAGATCAATGTCGTTATTCTCGATTTTGATGAAAGTAAAAAACGTATTTCTCTTGGCTTAAAACAACTTACACCACATCCGTGGGATTCGCTCGATCCTAACCTTAAAGTGGGTGATAAGGTCAGAGGTAAAGTCGTTATGCTTGCTGACTATGGAGCTTTTATAGAAATAACTCCTGGTGTTGAAGGGCTTATTCATGTAACTGAAATGTCTTGGTCTCAACATTTACGCTCAGCACAAGAGTTTTTAAAACTAGGTGATGAAGTTGAAGCCATCATTTTAACACTTGATAGAGAAGAACGTAAAATGTCGCTTAGCATTAAACGTTTAATGCCTGATCCATGGGTTAACATTCACGAAAAATATCCTATCGGTTCCAGACACAAAGCTATTGTTCGCAATTATACCAATTTTGGTGTTTTTGTTGAACTTGAAGAAGGTGTACATGGTCTTATTCATGTCAGCGATTTAAGTTGGACTAAAAAGATTAAACATCCTGCTGAGTTCGCAAAGATTGGTGATGAAATCGAAGTGGTTATCCTTGAGATTGATGTCGAAAATCGTAGACTCAGCCTTGGTCACAAGCAACTTGAAGAAAATCCATGGGATTTCTTTGAAACAGTATTTACCATAGGGTCAGTTCATAAAGGTGTAGTGGTAGAAAAGAACGATAAAAACGCTGTGATTTCCTTGCCTTACGGTATTGAAGGAACATGTCCTTTACGTCAACTGGTAAAACAGGATGGCAGCGTTGCCGAAGTAGATGAAACACTCGATTTTAAAGTAGTTGAATTTTCTAAAGAACTTCAAAAAATCGTCGTATCTCATACTAAAGTTTATCAGGAACCTAAAGAACTCAAGAAAGCTAAAAAGGAAGAAAAACCAACTAAAGAATCTAAAAAAAGCTTGCCTGAAAAAGAAACACTGGGTGATCTCGAAGTATTTGCTAAGCTCAAGGATAAGAAAAATAACAAGTAGTATTGTTCGATATATTCTTAAGCTGCCTTCGGGCAGCTTTTTTTATAAAGAGAAAAGGAATTTTGCTTATTCGCTCGTTGTCATATAGGGTTGGAGTTTTTCAAAAAGATCGTTGGTCATAAGTTTCAAGTTTTTTAAGTCATCTATGCTTTTAAAATCACCATGAATATTACGATAATTAACAAGGGAAAGAGCAAGGTTGTATGAAATGTAAGGGTGTTTTTTAAGGTCGTTAAAATCTGCTTTATTGATGTTAATTTTTTTGATCAAATAAGGATTGATGGTTATTTGATCTTTAATTTCCGCTAGTTTTGAACTGTCCATGCCTTTGATTTCGAGAAGTTGATAAACATTCCAAAAACCTCCTAACTTATTTCGATAAGCTAATATGCGATGTGCAAATGTGGGACCTATTCCCTTAATGCTCAGTAACATGAGGCTATCCGCGGAATTTAGTTCTATTTTTTTTCGTGGTTTATCCATTTTTTCTGTCGGAATGTTTACGGATTGCTTTGGAGGTAAGCTGTCGGGTAGAAGGATGTATGGTTGTAAAACTTCAAATTCCTCTTCTGAAATAAGATACATTTTTTTGAAATCTTTCTTTGTTTGAAATTGTCCACCTTTTTGCAAGTAGTTGATGATAGATTGAATTTGTTTATCTCTCAGCCCTAGAGCTTTTCCCATGTTGTAATTCATTTCATTCGGGTTGAAGGGAAAAGGATTTAGATGCAATGTCCGATCTTCTATTTTGCTCTGTTGAAAAGACAAGTCTTTGTTTTGTTTTCGGAAGTGGATTTTTTCCTGAGCTTCAGCTATTTGTCTTTTATAGTTTTCATAATTATACTTTTCAACAGTCATTTTGTCTTCAAAAAAATAAGGAAGTAAAGCAACTAAAAGGGTGATAAGTACTAAAACCAGGATACCTACTTTTTCTAGAAAAAGCATCGAAGAAAATGCATGGATAATCTTATTTTTAAAATCATTCAAATTTTGCATGGGAAAGGTAATTTTCATAACCGCGAATGAATGCATCAGCGGACATTGCTTTTTTACCTTCAATTTGTAAAGTTAAAATTTCTAATGGGGAAGTAGTTGTGTGAACTACAATTCGCTTACGTTGATAAACTTCTATTACTCCTGGGTCTTTTGGTTCAATGTTTTCATTAAAAAATTTTGATGCGTGTATTTTGCAAAGCCATTTTTTTTGAGCTGAAATAGAATGTAATGTGGTCCAAGCTGTAGGTTTCGAATAAAGACCACGAATGAAGTTGTAGATGTTTTTTGCATCATCGTACCAATGGATTTTTGTATTTTCTCGGGTGAGTTTTGGTGCCTTGGGTTCAAACCCAGTGATGTTTTGTGGTTTAGGAACGAAATTAGAAGAGCAAAGCAGTTCTAACGACTTTAGCGTAAAAGGACCAGCTAATTTTATCATTTTCTCTTCCAAACTGTCGTGTGTTTCATCGCTTGAGATAGGAATTTCCATTTGATCAAGAATATCTCCTCCGTCGATAATATCGTTTAAAAGAAAGGTGGTAAGCCCTGTAATGGTTTCACCATTGATGATAGCCCAATGAATTGGAGCTGGCCCTCTGTATTTAGGCAACAAAGACATGTGAAGATTTACAGAGCCTATGGTAGGAATGCTTAAAAGCTCAGAAGGAAGTTTGCGAAAAGCAATAACTAGGAAAATATCTGGTGACCAACTTTTAATCTGTTCAAGAAAGGATGGATCCTTCAAATGTTCAGGTTGCAAAAGAGGCTTATTTAGCTCAGTCGCTAGTTTTTTTACTGGTGAACTTTGTAATTGCAATCCTCTTCCTGCTGGTTTATCAGGGATGGTGACAAAACCTGTAATGTTAACTTGGTGGTCGTGAAGAAATTTGAACACATGGGAAGAAAAATGAGTACTTCCCATGCATACTATGCGTTGATTAAATAGACTCATGAATGCGTTGTTGTTCATGAATCATTTGTAAAGCTGTAGCAGCTGCTTCGACTCCCTTGTTGCCGTGTATACCCCCAGCCCTTGCTTTTGCTTGCTCTAGAGTAAGAGTTGTCAACACACCAAAAATGACTGGCACATTATGTTTTATGCTTACTTGCATGATGCCGTGAGCTGTAGCCGACGAGATGTATTCAAAATGAGGAGTTTCTCCTTTAATAACACAACCTAAACATACCACGGCATCAACTTTTTTATTTTTTTCTAACAAAAGATTAGCAAATTGAGCAAGCTCGAAGCTGCCGGGTACAGTAAATTCGAGAATTTTCCCTACGCCTGCTTTCTGCAAAGTATTTACGCAGCCTTCTCTCAAAGCATGAGTTATTTCTTCGTTCCAGGATGCTTTAATTACAGCAATCGTCACATGAGACCAGTCCTGGTTGGGAATTAAAACATCGGAAAGATTTTGCTTACTTCCCATCGTTGTTTTCGGTCATAAATTCAGCTCGTCCAATGTAACGTTTGATGTCTCTTGCTTCGTAGCTGTAAGGATATTCTTTTTGAATTTTTTCATAACATTCTCGGGCTTTTTTCCATTCACCTTTCTCTTCATACGCAAGTCCTAAACGCAGGAGATACATGGGAGTTGTAAATTGATTTTTGTTTTCTTTTGTGGCTTTTTCGTAATATTTGATAGCATCGTCAAAGTCATTTAATTCAACGTATGCATCACCTAAAAGACCATAAGCAATGGCACTAATAATATAGCCATGTTTTTTAAATTTTTTCAAATGTTCGATGGCATCTTCATATTGCCCTTGCTTTAGGTAAATGACACCTGCGTAAAAATGAGCGAGATTGCCTGAGAACGTGTGCGGGTATGTAGTGATAATATCGAGAAATCCCATATGTTCTCCATCCCCATTCAATGCCTTCTTGAGTGAATCAACACCAAAGTAATATTCTGCAAAATACATGTCTTCTGCGGCTTTATTTTCTCTGGGTTCTTTGATGAATTTCCTGTATCCCCAGAAAGCAAGAATAAGTACAATCAGAGCTCCCACAATAATAGAAATCGTTCTGTTATAACGCTGAAAATATTCATCGAGGTTATGCCATGAAAAACCAGCAGATTTTTTTTCTTCTTGTTGAGACTGCTGTTGTTCGTTTTGTAAGCTATCCTTGTTTTCTTTTTCCATAAAACAAATTTTTTTGCAAAACTACAATGAAAACTTGATACATAAAAAACAAAAAAAGCCGCCGCGTTGGGCAGCTCGATTTTTTCTTAATGTTTTTTTATTCAAATTTTTGTTGTAAAAATTCTTTTACTTGTTCGCTTGGCACAATAACTTCTTTGAACTTGTAAGCTCCCGTTTTTGATGAACGATAAGGTTTTATAACCTTCGTATACTGCGTCTTTTTATCTGTTCTAAGGGTTGCAACAACTTTCTTTGCCATGGTTATCCTGTTTTACTTGATTTCACGATGAATGGTATGTCTTTTTAAATAAGGATTGTACTTTTTAAGTTCAAGTCTGTCGGGGGTATTCTTTTTATTTTTTGTAGTAATGTAGCGAGAAATACCCGGAACACCTGTATTTTTTTGTTCAGTGCATTCAAGAATGACTTGAACTCGAGCTTCTTTGTTCTTCTTTGCCATAGAATTTCAATTTTTGGGGACTGCAAAAATAATATTTTTTTAAAAATTATCTTTTTCTTTGTTGCTGTTTTTGAATTTCTTCTAAACGTTGTTGCCATTTAGATTTTTTAATAGGACGCTTACGGTATTCTTCAATTTGAGCTTTAAGTTTTTCTTCCTTAATCAAATAACGAATACCAAAAATTTGGGCGAATGTAATGAGGTTTACTAACAAATAGTAATAACTTAATGCTGCAGAATAATTATTAAAGAAACCGAGGAAAAGTATAGGTAACAAATAAGTCATAAGTCGCATACCAGGTAAAGTTTGAGAGGCATTGGTGTTCATTAATTTTTCGTTAATCCGAGTGTAGGCAAGCGTTGACAGTGTCATAAGCAATGTGAAAAGACTTACATGATCGCCGTAAAAGGGAATATTAAAACCCAAATCCAAAATGGAATCGTAGGAAGAGAGATCGTGTGCCCATAAGAAGGACTTTTGTCTAAGTTCAATGGCTGATGGGAAAAATCTAAACATAGCAATGAGGATGGGCAGTTGCAAAAGCATGGGCAAGCAACCGGAAGCTGGGTTGATTCCAGAACTCTTATAAAGATTCATCAACGCTTGTTGTTTTTTAACGGCATCTTCAGGTTTAGGATATTTTTTGTTGATGGCTTCAATATCGGGTTGTAGTACACGCATTTTGGCGGAACTTAAATAAGTCCTATAAGTGATGGGGAAAAGAACAATTTTTAATAAGATGGTTAATATAAGAATAATGATACCGTAATTTAAGTTATATCGTTCAAGCCAATTAAAAACAGGAATGACAATGTAAATGTTAATCCAAGCGATAGGTGCAAAGCTCCATCCTAAAGGAATTTGCCGTTCGAGTTTAAGATGGTAAGAGCGTAAAAGCTTGTATTTTAAAGGCCCTGCAAACCATGTGAGACGTATGGCATTATCTTTATCAGGGTTAAATTCATAGACAGAAGTTGAAGACATTGTTTTTAAATAGTGAGGATCGTCCATGTCACGGGTGTAAACTTTTAGTTCAGAAGAAGAAAAAGGTTTTTGCTTAGAAATTAATACGGAAGTGAAAAATTGACTTTTATATGCTATCCAGGCTAACTGAAAAGTTATTTTTTTCTCATCATCTCGTCGCTCGGAAAGATAATTGGTTTCTAAATCGTAAGAAGCATAATGTATGGTAGAGTTATTTCTTTCTGTCTCCAGATGCTTTTCGTTCTGAGCGAGATTTGAATTCCATTCGACTGTAACTAAGTTTGTTCCAGGTGGAAGAAAAGTTAAACCGTTGATGGTTCTAATTTTTAGATCAAAATCATAAGCGTTTTTCTTGAAAATGTAATCGAAAATAAGCTTTCCTGTTACGCTATCATTTTCATTGACGGCTGATGCTTCAAAACTTACGATGAAGGAATCTTTGTTAACGACTACATGACGGTCAGAAACACGAGGTAAAAAATAAAGTTTTTCTGTGTGCAAGATGTTTTTCTTTGTAGTGAAAACTACATTAAAGAAGTTTTCATCGTTAAAATATAATTTAAGCGGTCTTTTATCCCAGGTCAGAAATTGCTTTAATTCAATTTGTTTAATGCTTGCCCCTTTTGTGGAGAAATAGACTTTAAATACATCATTTTCAACTATAAGACTATCTTCTTTTCCCGTGAAATGATGGAAAAATTCTCCTTTCGAGGCATAAGAAAAGCCTTTGAGATGAGTAGAGTCTTCTGGTGTTTTGTCCTTTGTTGAATCAACAACTGGTAAGGGTTTCTCAATATCTTTCTTCACCACGTTTTTTGTTGTTGTGTCTTGTTCCGTGGTTGTTTGTTGCTGAGGTGGAGTGTGAGGTTTATTCAGTAAGGAAAATACGATAAGTATAACAAAGATGAGCAAGATGCCAATGATTTCATTTTTTTTCATGCGAAGTTCATTTTTTAAATAAGTTTTGCAAAAGTAAAAACTAAATTTTTATGTAAATGCACTTGTTTTTTTAAAAATATGTAATTTTGCACAGCCTCTCCGTAGCTCAGCTGGTAGAGCAGTTGACTCTTAATCAACGGGTCGCAGGTTCGAGTCCTGCCGGGGAGACATAAGTTATGCAGGGCTAGCTATTGATACAGCACTAACTTTTGTTCCTTCCTTTTGTAATAACAATTTTGCACATGCTTCAATGGTAGATCCAGTTGTAATGACATCATCAACGATTAAAATGTGTTTATTTTTTATTTTTTCCTCATGCTCGAAGGCAAAAACTTCTTTCACATTCTGATAACGTTCCCATGTTTTTTTATTCGTTTGAGTTTCAGTGAAGATTTTTCGAACGATCACATCCGTATAAATTTTTAGCGTAGGTATTGCTTCTTTAATCCCTTCACAAATTATTTCACTTTGGTTGTAGCCTCTTATTTTTTGCTTTTTAGGATGCAAGGGAATGGGAATGAGTATTTCAACATCTTTCAGGTAAGGTGATTTTAATATTTCTTGCCCGAGCATTCTTCCTAACCATTGTCCTATTTCTGGGTGTTGATGATATTTCAGTTCGTGAAGTAGTTTTTGAATGAGCGTGTGTTTCTCGTATTTTATAAGAGCCATCGCATGAGTCAAAGGAACTTTTCCATAAAACAATTTTGCCACTGGATTTTCTTTCCAAGTGGCATGGTTAGTGAATTCCAGACGAGTAAAACAATCCAGACAAATAATGTTCTCGTATCGATTTAATGGTTTATTACAATATAAGCAAATTTTAGGATAGAAAAGGTAAATGATGGATTCGTAAACGGTGGATAAAAAAATATTCTTTTTCATTATGACAAAATTATAATTTTCTCCCATATAACTTCAACGGTTTTTTTATCCAATTTCTGTATAAATGAACTTTTTATATACATTTGCAAAAAATTCTTTATGGAAAACAATTCTTCAGGCAGTACTAGAGGATGGAAAATTGCTGTATGGGTCGAAGGAGGTATCATACTTATTCTTGCCTTGCTGTTGTTTTTTCAAAAACAGAGAACTCAAACCATTGTGGTTGAAAAGCAAACAACTGTTCAACAAAATGCAGCATTAAAAGCTGAACTTGATTCTTTGCTAGCGGAACATGAACGAATCAAGCAACAATACAGCGAAGTTTCGAGCAAGTTAAGTGAAAAGGATAGTATTATCATGTCCCAAGCCAAAGAAATTGAAAAACTCATTAATTCTCAAGCTGATTACTATCGTATCAAGAAAAAATTAGATGCTTTGCGAAAAATCACCCAAAATTATGTACATCAAATAGACAGTTTATACAAAGCCAATTTAGCATTGCAAGAAGAAAATAAATCATTAAAAGGTAAAGTAGAAGAATATTCAGTAAAAACGGATTCTTTAAAAAAAGCCAAAGAAGAACTTACCAACAAAATCACCTCTGCATCTTATCTTACAGCATACAATATTACAGCTACGCCTTACAATGTAAAAGGTCCCTCTAAAATGGTAAAGACAACCAAAGCTCGAAAGGTAGACATGATTCGCATTTGCTTTACACTTGGGGAAAATCCGTTAGTCGAACCAGGAAACATAGATATCTACATTCGCGTAGCTCGCCCTGATAACCTCATCTTGACGCAAGGCAGTTATTCCTTCATCTATCAAGGCAAACGTATTCAGTATTCTGCAAAAACAACTGTGAAGTATCAACAAAAAGCTGAAAATGTTTGCGTCGATTTTCTTCGCGAAAATCTAGACCTTCCTTCAGGGAAATATCACATAGGAGTATTTACTTCAGATAGAGAGCTAGGTGAAATTGCGTTAAATTTAGATTGAAAGCATCATTATTAAAATTAATGTAAATTTGACAAAAAATTATGGAAAATTTTCTCGACTTTCTTATAAGTCTTGTGATTTTGGCTATAATTTATTTTTTTATAGTGGGGGGTTCATCCAGAAAACAAAAAACAACAACCACGAACACAACAACCAAAGATATACCCTTAACTGACGATGCACAAAAAGAAAAGATGAACGAAGAGGGAATGAGTAATAATATTCCTCTTTCTGTGGAGGTAGAAGATCGCGAGATAGATTCTTTTAATAATGATATCATTGATAAAGTGGATGAAGAACAAAATACATTGAAAGATGTTATTGATGTGGTCCCTCCACCAGCTGATGTAAATGATGTTTCTGCTCCTTCTCTTGCTTTTACAAATAAAACCGAAGGGGTGGATTATTCTGGAGTACAAGAGTCTATTCATCCTTTAATGCAAGATTTTGACTTAAGAAAAGCAATTCTTTATTCGGAGATTGTTGAAAAAAAATATTTTTAAAATGTCTTGTGATTTTCATTTTATTTTTATTTTTACACTCCGAAATTTTAATAGGAATTAAATCTATAAACCTATGATAAGAAAACTTTACAAGTTTGTAGTGTTAATGTTAGCTGTATCAGGTATAGCCTGGGCACAGTCTTCTGGTGCTATTCAGGGAAAGGTTCTTGAAAAAGGAACTAATAAACCCCTTGATTATGCTAATGTTCGTGTGTTCGATAAGACAGGTAAAGTCGTGGGTGGAGCTTATACCGACGAAAAAGGGGTATATGTAATACGTGGTTTGGAAGCTGGAAGGTATGATGTCGTAGCTTCATATGCGGGCTATGGACAACAAAAGATTGAAAATGTTGAAGTGGGAACGAAAATCACTTTTGTTGACTTTTATTTAAGTCCGGGACAAACCTTAAAGGAAGTTGTTGTAGAGTACCAGAGGGAATTAGTGCAAAAAGACAATACTTCTCAGGGGTCAGTTAAAACCAAGGAAACCATTGAAAAGATGCCGGGACGTAGTGCAATAGCAGTTGCAGCTACCGCAGCAGGTGTTGTTTCTTTGGATGGAGGTATAGCATCCATTCGTGGTGCTCGTTCCGATGCAACGGACATGTATATCGATGGTGTTAAGGTGGTTGGTTCATCAGCTCTTCCTAAAGCTGCACTTGAACAAGTTGAAGTTATTACAGGTGGTCTTTCTCCAGAATATGGTGATGCTACAGGTGGTATTATCAATGTGACCACACGTAGTGCAACACGTGACTTTGGCTTGGGTGTTGAATTTGTTACCTCATCTTTTCTTGATCCATACAATTATAACATCCTTGGCTTTTCTATGCAGGGTCCCTTTATTTCTTCTTATCCAAAAGATACTACTACAGGTAAGAAAATAAAAGATCCTGTTAAAAAATTCCCAATTTTAAGTTATTTCCTTGCTGGTGAGCTTTCTTACATTAAAGATCCTAATCCTTTTGCCAAGGGGCTCTGGGTGGCTAAAGATGATTATTTGAAATACATTGAAAACAATCCTTTGCGTCCAACAGGAACGGGATTTGGAGCTTTTATGAATGCAGAGTTCGTAACCAAGGATAATTTAAGACATATAAAATCTAAAATAAATTCGCCAAATAGAGGAATTAACCTTTCAGGTAAACTAGATGTTCGTACAACGGAAAACATACGTTTAACTTTCGGTGGTTCTATCGATTACAGCAACGATATAGCTTATGTTCATTCATATTCCTTATTTAATTATAAAGAAAATCCTCAAGTGATTAACAATACGTGGCGTGTTTTTGGACGCTTTACGCATAAGCTCTTGCAAGAAGATAAAAATGCTGACAAATCCAAAAAAGAAGAAGCATCAAAGCGTTTGATAAAAAATGTTTTTTATTCTATCCAGCTGGACTACTCAAAAATAAACAGTGTGGTTCAAAATCCAGACTTCAAAGATGATTTATTTAAATATGGTTATTGGGGGAAATTTAAGACTTATAAGACTAAATCTTATGAATTAGGAAATTACTCCTATAAGGGTGTAGATTATTATAATGTATACTTGTTAAATAACTACTATGATACGTTGGTAACTTTTGAACCTTCTGATTTGCATCCAGTTACTGCAAAATACACTGAACAATATTATTCGTTATATCCTTTACACAGTGGTTTGTATAGAAATTATACATTGTTGCAAAATGGACGCGCTTTGTTAAATGGTCAGAAACCTTATTCTGTTTATGGGCTGTGGGCTGCTCCAGGCACTGTTTATAGTCAATATTCGAAAAGTGATGCAAGCCAAATAGGTGTAAACGTTAAATTGTCTGCAGATGTTAAGTATCATTCTATTCAATTTGGTTTCCAATATGAACAAAGAAAAGAAGCTTATATAAGTTATTCACCTGTTGCTCTTTGGATTCGTGCAAGAGAATTAGCAAACAAGCATATTGAACAGCTTGATTCTATACCTATTTTTAAATATAATGCTGATGGTGTTTTCCTCGATACGATTGAATTTGACCGACTCTATGATGCTAAATCTCAATCATTTTTTGATATAAACATGCGTAAAGCTTTGGGTTTACCTGTAAATAGCACTGAGTGGCTTGATGTTGATAATTACGATCCCTCTTTTTATAAAATCGATTGGTTTTCTGCGGATGAGTTGTTAAATGAAGGAAATTATTATGTATACTACTATGGATTTGATCATACAGGGAAAAAACTTAAAACCAAACCAAGTTTTGATGATTTCTTTAATAAAACGGATGAATACGGCAATTATACCCGCTTGATACCTGCTTTCGAGCCAATATACATGGCTGCCTATGTGCAAGACAAGTTTTCTTTTGAAGACTTAATTTTTAACATTGGTGTGCGTGTCGACCGTTTTGATGCCAATCAAAAAGTGTTGAAAGATAAATATTTATTCTATGAAGCACGGACAGTAAAAGAAGTAACTAATTTAGGTCCTCATCCTTCGAACATGGGCCCGGATTATGTGGTTTACGTTGACAATGTTGCCAATCCAACGCAGATTTTAGGTTATCGTAATGGAGATAAGTGGTATAATGCTCAAGGAATTGAAATTCAAGACCCATCGCTTATAAAAACTTCATCAGGGATTGCTCCTTACCTTGTTGATCCTACTCAAACTAAACCTAATTCAAAAGCATTTAAGGACTATGATCCTCAATATGTCATTATGCCTCGTATTGCTTTTTCATTCCCCATTTCGGATCAGGCTGTTTTCTTTGCTCACTACGATGTTCTTTCAAAACGACCCACATCAGGTTTAAGAATGAGTCCTTTGGATTACTATTTTATCCAGGCTAACGCACAAGATTTCATAAGTAATCCATCTTTAAAACCCGAAAAAACTATTGATTATGAATTGGGATTCCAACAAGCTTTGAATAAAACTTCAGCTTTGAAGATGTCGGCATACTATCGTGAAATGCGAGATATGGTACAGGCTTATCGTTACTATGGAGCATATCCTATAGATTACTATTCATTTAATAACATCGACTTTGGAACAGTTAAGGGTTTGTCTATCACATATCTTCTTACAAAACGAAGGAATATTACCATGGAAGCAAGTTATACTTTGCAGTTTGCTGATGGTACGGGATCTTCAGCTACATCAGCAGTAAATCTTGTTCGAACGGGACAACCCAATTTACGTATTCTTAACCCATTAGATTTTGACCGTAGACACTCATTTTCTTTAACTTTTGATTTACGATATCCATCAGACAATTATAATGGACCTGTTATTAAACGTAATTTAGGTGGAGATAAAGTTAAAGAATATAGAATTTTGCAAAACACGGGGCTTAGCGTAACCTTAACAGGTGGATCAGGAACGCCTTACAGCAAATCTAGCAATGTTATCTCAGACATTCTCGGTGGTGGTAACCCTCAACTTCAAGGGATGATCAATGGTAGTAGATTACCATGGTCATTTAGAATTGATGCACGCCTTGATAGAGATATCGTCTTAAGAACTAAGACTGAGGGCGAAAAGAAAAGAAAAGAAATAAAAATGAATGTATATCTCGAAGTCCTCAACGTGTTAAATGCTAAAAATATCATTGCCGTATATCGCTCTACGGGTAATCCTGACGATGATGGTTATTTGTCTGCCCCTGAATATCAGGCCGGTATTAATGCTCAGAATGATCCTAAAGCATTTCGTCTCTTATATTCCTTACGTGTAGATGATCCTTATCATTATAGTTTACCAAGAAGAACACGCTTAGGTATTATTTTGAATCTTGATTAATTCGAAAAACAAGTTGACCATGAGAAATATAAGCATTGTACTGATTTTAGTCTTTGGGTTAGTGGGACAATTGTACTCAAGGGAAGTTCCCATGCCCGGAAAGAAAAAACAGGAATCTGAATTTCCGTTGAAAGGCGTTGCTGCAGGTTGTTTGCCAGCTGCATCGTACACGGAACTTAATCTGAACAATGTAAGAGCTCGAATCAACAGTGGAGGAGACATGTGGTGGGATTTGGCAGGTGTAGCTCAATATGAAATTCCTAAAGGTTCTAAAAAAACTTCCATGTTTGCAGGAGCTCTTTGGATTGGTGGGGTGGATGTAAACGGACAGTTAAAATTGGCTGCTCAGAGATATAGACAAGTTGGATATGACTTTTTTACTGGTCCTTTAACGATTGATGGTACCGCTTCTATTACTCCTGATGAATGTATCAAGTGGGATAAATTATTTATTATTTATCGGAAAGATGTTGACCAATTTTTAGCTTGGAGACAAAATCCCTCTCTTTATCCAGATTATAAAGTTCCATCTTATTTCTACAATTATCCTGCTCATGGTGATCCAGCTAAAGGACAATCTTTCTATTTAGCTCCTTTTTATGATGCAAATGGTGATGGGGTTTATAATCCTGATGATGGCGATTATCCTTATTATGACATTAATAATTCTCTTTGTCATAAAAATATACCAACGCTTGAAACAGTAGCAGGACAAGTAAAAGGTGGTATTCTAGCAGACCAAGTTTTGAAGGGTGATATGACCATTTGGTGGGTATTTAATGATAAAGGTAACGTTCATACCGAAACGAAAGGTCAATCCATTGGTCTAGAAATTCGTGCTCAAGCTTTTGGGTTTTCTACCAACGATGAAATCAATAACATGACTTTTTATTCGTTTGAAATCATTAATAGATCTACATATACTCTTTACAATACATACATGTCACTATGGACAGACCCTGATTTGGGTTATTCGCATGATGATTATGTTGGTTGTGATGTACTAAGAGGTTTAGGTTATTGCTATAATGGTGATAACTTCGATGAAGACGGAAATGGTGCGTTCGGTTATGGAAGCCAACCACCAGCTGTTGGTGTTGACTTTTTCCAAGGACCTTACATGGATCCTGATGGAATAGATAACCCTGCATTTAGAAAATATGTTGACTCAACAGGAGCTGTTGTAGTTGAAAACTGTAATGAAGCAATCAATGGTGTAAACTTTGGCAATGGCATTGTTGATGATGAACGTTTTGGTATGAGACGTTTTGTTTATCACAATAATACAGGTACCGTTCCTTGGTATATGACAGACCCTGATATTGCTCCTGAATATTATAATTTCTTGCGTGGTATATGGAAAGATGGTACGAAGATGCTGTATGGAGGAAATGCTCATACCAGTTCAGGGGCTTATGGTCCTCCATGTGATTTCATGTTCCCTGATGAAACTGATCCATGCGATTGGGGTACTGGAGGCGTTCCACCAAACGGTCCACGTAAATGGACAGAACAAACTGCTGGCAATCAGCCATATGATAGACGTTTTATGCAATCAGCTGGTCCATTCACCCTGAAACCTGGGGCATTGAATTACATCACTGTTGGTATTCCATGGGCACGAGCTTTGAATGGAGGAACTTTTGCCTCTGTAGAGTTGTTACGAAAAGTGGACGATAAGTGTCAACGTTTGTTTGATAACTGTTTTAAGGTCATAGATGGTCCTGATGCTCCTGATGTTACTATTCAAGAGCTTGACAGAGAAATTATTCTTATGCTTACCAATACTCAAAAAACTGAATCTTACAAAGAAGGGGATCCATCCATCGTTTCACCTGCAGGAATGCGTTATGATAGCATTTACAGGTTTGAAGGTTATCAAATTTTCCAGGTTCTTGATCCTTCTGTTTCAGCAGCTGATGTACATAACACTGAAAAAGTACGTTTAATAGCTCAATGTGACATTAAAAATGGAGTAAGCCGCCTGATTAATTATTATTATTCTGAAGATTTAAATGCAGTTGTGCCAGTTGAAGAAGTTAATGGTAGTGATCAAGGTATTGTTCATAGCTTTAGAATTTTGGAAGACCAATTTGCAACAAAAGATAAACGATTAGTCAACTTTAAGAAATACTATTTTATGGTAATTGCTTACGCTTACAATGAATATGAAAAATACTCGCAAGATCCTGCTTTTCAAATTCCAGGCGTAGCTTCGCTTAATGGACAACAAAAACCATATCTCCCTGGTCGTAAGAATATTCGAGTTTATACTGCTATTCCTCATGATCCGCGTCCTGAAAGCTATGGAACAGAAGTAAATGCTTCCTACGGTGATTCCCCGGAAATTACTAGATTGGAAGGAAAAGGAAATGGCGGGTTAGATCTCGAAATGACCGAAGAAAGCAGATTAGAAGTTTTACAAAATGGTGTTTGTGTGACCCCAACTTATGAAGCAGGGAAAGGCCCCATTAATGTAAAAATTGTTGATCCATTGAATGTGGTAGGTGCAAATTATGTTGTTCGTTTTGATACTAATGAAAAAATTGATACTTGCCACTGGTATTTAGATATGTTTGATGATCAGGGTGTATTGCTTGCTACATATAGATCAGATCAGGGCATTAGTACACCATTTGAACAATTATTCCCTAATCTTGGTATTTCTATAACCATTGCTCAAACTACTGTACCTGGAGATCAAAAGCATGAAACAAATGGTTTTATAACTGCTGACATTGTTTACTCGGATCCTAATGATAGATGGTTAAGCGGATTACCTGATATAGATGGCAATACTCCTTTCAACTGGATAAGATCAGGTACCCTTAAAAATACCAATGATCCTACATACAACGATTATGCTGAAAACAATCAGTTTTTAGATCCAGGACAATATTATGAAAAAATTCTCAATGGCACCTGGGCACCTTATAGGTTAACTTCTCACGAAAAGTATAATCCGGGGATTCCATCTTTCAAAAATACTCTAACCATGAATAAGATGAGCAATCTCTATAGTGTTGATATTGTTTTCACTCCTGATAAGTCTAAATGGTCTCGTTGTCCTGTGATTGAAACTTGTGATGACCCAACATTGTCAGAAGGTAATGCAGCCAAAGGCGAAATTAGGAAACATCCTTCTGTAGACAAAGATGGTAGAACAGGAACAGCTGAAGCTACTTACGATGGTTATGCAACGGGGATGGGATGGTTCCCTGGTTATGCTATAAATGTTGAAACTGGTGAACGTCTGAATGTGATGTTTGGAGAAAATAGTTGGTATGCAGGTGACAATGGTCGCGACATGATTCTTAATCCTACCACCACAGTTGAAGCTTTAAATCAATATATTTTTGGCGGCATGCATTACGTCTATATCTTTGGTCATAATGGCAACACATCCAATGATGTACCCGCATATGATGGTGGAAAATTTATTTATGAGAAGTTATCGGCAGGTGGTACTACGAATATTCGTAATGTATTTAAAGATGCTATGTGGGTAGGTATTCCAATGCCAGCTTTTAATTCAAAATGGTTAAATAGCGAAGTCAGAGTTCGAATAAGAGTTATCCGTCCTTATAAACAGAATTATGCTGTAAATGGCATTGCTAATCCAAAGAACAAAAATTATCCTATGTACAGTTTCTCAACATATAAGTATGCTCCTGTCAAAAATTCTGTAGAAACAGCTAAAAGTGTGCTGGATAAAATCAATGTTGTACCTAACCCCTATTATGCTCGTAGCGATTATGAAATCAATCAGGTTGACAATAGAGTTAAGATCATTAACTTGCCAACCAAATGTACTGTTAGCATTTACACTGTGAATGGTATACTAATAAGACAATTTACGAAGGATGATCCTGACATCACTTATATTGACTGGGATTTGAAGAATGAGGCAGGCATTCCAATTTCTGGCGGACTTTACTTGATCCATGTTCAAGCTCCTGGTGTTGGGGAAAGAACGATTAAATGGTTTGGTTCATTAAGACCTTTGGATTTGAATAATTTCTAAAACAAGTAACCATGAAAAGGATAGCAGGAATCATAATTGTTGCAAGTGCTTTAATATTCAGCAGCAATTTATTTGCAGGCAACGAAGATAGAGCCGGTGAAGCTGGAGCTGGAGAACTTTTGATTCTCCCTTATCCTCGTGTAAATGCTTTTGGATTATCTAATACAGCTGTAGTTCGCGGTGTTGAAGCTATGCATTTAAATGTGGCTGGTATTGCTTTTACTAAATCTACGGAACTTATGTTTGCTAATACTATTTGGTTAAAGGGAAGTGGGATTCAAATTAATGCCTTTGGATTTACGCAAGCTCTTAACCAATTTAATTTTTTAGGTTTATCCGTGATGTCTATGTCTTTTGGCGACATTCCTATAACACGTGTAGATGTACCTGAAGGTGGCATCGGCAATTTTAGACCATCTTTCTTAAATGTCGGGCTTGCCTATGCGCACTCCTTTAACAATACGATTTTTGGTGGCGTGTTGGTTCGAGTTATAAATGAAGCCATTGCTGATAATAGTGCTCAAGGAATTGCTCTCGATGCTGGTTTAAATTATGTGACTGGTGAAAAGGAAAATATACACTTTGGAATTTCATTAAGAAACATTGGCACTCCCATGCGATTTAAAGGTGATGGTCTAACAGGCCGAGGAAATTTCCAAGGTTCGGATGTGAGCTTAACTATTGAGAACCGAAGTGTTGCTTTTCAATTACCTGTTATTATGAATATTGGAGCTGGATATGATTTCTTCATAGGGACGGATACACTTACAGTTACTGCTAATTTCCTCTCAAATGCTTTCGGAAAAGACGGTTTCTCTGCAGGTTTTGAATATAAATTCCGCAATCTTTTTTTAGTTCATGGTGGTTATACTTATGAAAAAGGAATGTGGAACAATAATCGTACAACTGTTTATACAGGTCCAGCAGCTGGTTTAACTATACGTGTTCCACTGAATAAGAAAAAACAATCCTATATAGACTTAGATTATGCTTTTAGAGCTACAAGTCCATTTGAAGGAACGCATATTTTAGGAATTAAAATGGATCTTGGCTATTCAACGCCAAAGAATGTAAAAAAATAATTATTTTTTAAATAGTGATGTTTAACTGTGTGCCTTTCGGGGCACGCAAAATTTTTTTAAATTATGGCAAAGCAGACATTGATTACGAAAGAGGGGTATGAAAAATTAAAAGCAGAATTAGAATATTTAATGACGGTCGAGCGCCCCAGAATTTCTCAACAAATAGCTGAAGCCAGGGAAAAAGGCGATCTTTCTGAAAATGCCGAGTATGATGCTGCTCGAGAAGCCCAAGCCATGCTTGAACTTAAAATTAACAAACTTAAAGAGCTTATTGGCAATTGTAAAATTATTGATGAGTCAAAGCTTGAAAATGATAAGGTAAGAATTCTTTCTAAGGTAACTCTACTGAATTTGAAAACAAAAGCTAAAGTCACATATACATTAGTGCCTGATAATGAGGCTGATTTGAAAAACAACAAGTTATCTATTAATAGTCCTCTTGCACAGGCTATTCTTGGCAAAAAGAAAGGTGAAACCGTCGAAGTTAAAGTTCCAGCAGGATTAATGAAATTTAAAATTGAAAACATAGAATAGTATGGGTAGTGTTTTTTCCAAGATTATTCAAAGAGAATTGCCTGCTTATATTGTGTATGAAGATGAGAAATGTATAGCCTTTTTGGACATTAATCCTTTGGCAAAGGGTCATACACTTGTGGTGCCAAAGCTTGAAGTTGATTATGTTTTCGATGTTCCGGAGGATATTTATTCTCACTTATGGACGGTTGCTAAGAAAATTGCTCATGCCATTGATAAGTGTGGCTGGGGTGTGAGAGTAGGTGTTGCTGTTTTAGGCTTGGAGGTCCCTCATGCTCATATCCATCTTGTGCCCATTAAATCTTTGCATGATTTAGAATTTTCACGTCCAAAATTGAAATTAACTTCTGATGAGTTTAAAGAAATACAGCAAAAAATTATTGCTGCATTGAAAGAAGAAAAATAATTTTATTACAAGGTTCTGTCTTTGTTTTCTTGGATAAATTTTTCCCACCCTGAAGGGTGGGTTTTTACTTTTAATTGTTGCTGGTTTAGAAAATAGCTTAAAGAGGTTGCAGCAGCATCGGTTGCATCTAGTTTTAATGCTGTTTTTATCTCGAAAATTTGTTTAATCATAAAAGCTACTTGCTGTTTGCTAGCTCCACCTTTTCCTGTGATAGCTTGTTTTATTTCCCTAGGGGTGTGCATGAGAATTGGAATATTGTGATCTATGCATAAACTAAAGAGCATCCCTTGAAGTCTTCCAAGTTTTAGCATACTTTGAACATTTTTGCCAAGAAAGACTGTTTCGAGGATTACCTGATCAGGTTGATGAGTCCTCAAATAATTTTTAAAAAACTCATATAATAATTTTAATTTTTCAATATGTGTTTTGGCTTTAGGGCTGTAGACACCTATGTCCACAATTACCAATGAATTTAACTGGCCAGGTATTCCTTTCATTAAACAATAACCACAATGATTTGTCCCTGGATCAATACCTAGCACTGTTACCAGATTTTTTTCATTCATGGTTTTCAATCATTTTACTTTCCAAGTAGGTATCGTAGTCTGAATTGATTTCCCATAGGTTATGTTTTCTTTCAAAAAGGATATTTTCTGCAGCTTTAATTCCCATCAAGATGCTATGGTCTTGATTGTTGTATTTATAGCTTCCGTAGCGGCCTATACAAAGAACTTGCGGCAATGTTTTTAGGTAATTAACAATGGGTTCAAGGACTTGCTTATATCCTGAAAAATATACGGGATAAGAACGATGTAGGCGGAAGACTTTCCCGTCTAGGATTTTTGAAAAGTCGATTAATTTTGTTTTTATCAAATCTTCTGAAGCTAATTGTATAAGCTTTTTGTCATCTTCTTTCCAAAGAGGATCGTCATCGAAGCACCAATACTCAAGAGCTAAAATCGTATGGGGACTTTTTCCGTAAAGTGTCGGAACCCAGTTTCTGAAATTTGTTATTCTGCCACAAGTAAGATGAGGGTCATGAACGTATATCCATTGATCATCAAAAATGTTTTCTGTGTTTAAAAGCAAATATACCAGGATAGTATTTCTAAAATATAATTTTTTATTTGCTGCTTTAACATGAGATGGAGCGTCTTCAATTTGCTGTACAACAGATGTTAGTGGCATCGATGAAACAACATAATCGTAGGGAACAAAATGGTTGTTTGGCAACAAAATTCCTTTAAGTTGGTTATTTTCAATGATAATTTTTTCTACTGGCGTGTTCAAGTAAAGATTTACACCGTTTTTAGTTGCTGAATTCATCATGTATTCGTAGACTTGTCCGCTTCCATGCAGTGGATATTTAAATTGTTCTGCAAGTGTTTTATGTTTTTTTCGGGTTGATGGAAATAAAGCTGATTTTATGGCTTCTGATAATGAAAATTTTTTTATACGTTGTTTAGCAAAATCAGCGTCCAATTCATGAGAAGGAATACCCCAGAGTTTTTCCGTATATGTTTTAAAGAATGTTTTGTAAAGTTTTTTACCAAAATGATGTATCATCCATCCTTCAAAGGTATCTAAATCACGGGTAGGATGAATTTTTTCAATGGCATAACTTCCTAATGCGTCGAGGGTTTCTAATGGGCTAAGTTTAAAAAGCACATCCAAAGCTTCAATGGGGTAATAAAAAAATTTACCCTTGTAATAAATGTGTGTTTTTCTGCGAACCCATGCATAATTGTCTTGCACACACTCATCCCATAATTGATTGACTTCTGGATCATAACTAAAAAAACGATGCGGTCCAAAGTCCACTTTTTGATCCCACAGCTCAATGGATGCAGCCATGCCTCCAACAAAAGCATTTACTTCGTAAACATCAATGGAAAGAGGATTGGTTGAAAGGTGTTTGCTTAAAACATAAGCCACTGTACTTCCTGCTGGACCAGCTCCAATGATGGCAATTTTTTTCATTGGAAAAGTTTAATTTAAGGTCCAAATAGCCACGCTATCGACAGAAGCCATGCAGGATGCAGGTATACTCCCGCTATTGCGTTGCTTCCTAGTGGACGATATTGTGCTTCCAGCATAATTCCAGAAGGGTTGTCTTTCTGAGAAAAGACAAAACCTGCGGAAAGAGCAACCGTTAAACCCATGTTGGTAAGATCGTTTCCACGAAGGCCAAGACCTCCTATTCCTGAAAAAGTTAAGCGAACAGGAGTGTTTTTGCTCAAAGCAAAGGTAGGATAACGAGGGTAATATCTTCCTCCAAGCATAATATCCAGATCGTAATGTTTGTTTGCTGGAACTGAATCGATGTTGGAAAGGTCAACCTGACAATATCCAATGCGTGTTTCAAATTGAATATCAGATTCTTTGCAGGAAATAAGGCCAATCGAAAAACCTAGTTGATTTCTTGCTTTGAAGGTTGCATGGTTAAAATCAACTTGTTGTTGAATTCCGAGATCAAAGGATGTTCGAAAAAAAGCATAAACCGGTTGATAGGGAACTTCAGTGATTCGTAAATTAATGGTTTCTTCCTGCGCAGAAATTTTGAAAAAAATAAAGGTTAATACCCCAAAAAGTAAATAATTTTTCATTCTTATATATCAAATTCTTTGTAAAAATTTCGTAATTCTTCGGGAAGAAATTCAAAAAATGTGTCACCGCGTAGTCCTAGACGTAATGTTTCTAAAGGTATTACTTCCGATGCAGAGATGTTACCTAAATTAACATTAGGTCCAAATTCTCTTATGAAAAAGACTTGCTGACTTTTTTGTGGTGCTTCCCAAATAATTCGTTGAATAGGAACTTTTTCAGCAATTTTTGAAATAAGACCTTTTTTAGCTGCTCCACTGTGATTGTATATACCTATATTCCCAGCTTCTCTAGCTTCAGCAATAACATAGCTAGACCCAGCGTCTAGTTCTTTTAACATTTCATTGACCCATTCGGTGGGCTTAATGATAATTTCTGGCCTTTTAGACCCAACTTCGCTAAGCACTATGAAATTTTTAGCAAAAGAGGCGATGTATTTGCATTTAGCATCGTGGTCAAAATCCATGGATCCATCACTAATTTCGATCGTATCTAATTTGTATTCTTCTAAAATTTTTATGTAGTCTTTAATTTGTCCCCGAATTAAAAAAGCTTCAAACAGTGTACCTCCAAAATAAACTTTTACGCCAGCAGATTGATACAATTTTATTTTGTCTTTGAGCTTATTGGATACCGCTGAGGTGCCAAAGCCCAATTTTACAAAATCTATGAGATGACCAGCCAGGTCAAGCATACCCTCAACTTCCTGAAGTGTAAGGCCTTTGTCCATTACCATGTTAATACCATATTGACGTGGCTTCGTAGTCCTTTCTGGAAGATGCTTTAAATTAAAATTAACCATTGTTGTATATTTTAATATTCGTTTTCAAAAGGAAATTCATTTTCAGGAAAATTATTTTCTTCGTTTTCGTCAGAAAACATTTTTTCTAGATCTTCTGGATCAATGTCAGAATCATCAAAATCAATGATGTTGTCTGACCCAGCTATAGGTGTAAAATTTTTAATATTAGTTTGTTGAACAAAGAAATCTCCTTTGGATTCAACTACCCTTGGAAATTCTTTGAGATCTTCTTTGGAAAAAGTTTTTAGGAGTTCAAGATAGAAGGTATACATGTTCAAAAAGTCATATATGTAGACGAGGTGTTGGTGAGGATCTTCTATAACTTGATTAAGTTTTACCTTTTCCATCAAAAGGGGCTTGTCACTCTTTTCATCCTCATCTACGTTCATGTCAATTAAAGTAATTTCTTTTTTCTTTTTCCATTTGCTATCCACAAGGTAAAAAGAAGCAAGTTCATTGCCTTCAAGTTTTAACACTTTTCGGAGAAAAAGATGAAATTCGTAAAAAGTATAATGGGCAGGTACTTCAACCACCCGTAAAAAGTCATCGTTATCTTCAACAGTAATTTTAAATCGATAGATGTGATACATATTTTTTGACAAAGGTAAAAATTTTATATTTTTTCTACATTTAGTCCCAATTTTTGAGCCTGAGCAATTAAAAATTTTCTAGCGGCTTCTTTTTCATTGGGTATTATACCATCGAGGATAGCATCTTTGATACTTGATTTTAGCTGACCTACTAATGGGGATGGTGGAAGGTTAAACATGGCCATGATTTCTTCTCCCGAAATAGGGGGCTGAAAATTTCGGATGCGATCTTTCTCTTCCACTTCGAGAATGCGTTTTTTAAGCTCATCAAAATTTTTAAGATAGCGTTGGACTTTTTCTTTGTTACGACTGGTGATATCTGCTTCTACTAAAATAAAAAGATCTTCCAGTTCGTTGCCTGCATTAAAAAGAAGACGGCGAATCGCACTATCGGTGACGGCCTCATCGACAAGGCTTATGGGTTGAAGGTGCAGAGCTATAAGTTTTGATACATAGGTGGCTTTATCTTGGGAAAGGTGTAGACGTTTAAATATTTTTTCGGCCATGCGAGCTCCTACAGCATCGTGACCATGAAATGTCCAACCTTTTTCTTTGCTAAATTGCTTAGTTGGGGCTTTTCCAATATCGTGAAGAAGAGCAGCCCAGCGTAATTCGATTTTCATGCTACGCCGTGCAACATTGTCCAGCACTTTGAGAGAATGCTCAAAATTTTCTTTGTAATGGTAACCTTCAACGGTCGAAACCCCTTTAAGATGGGTGAGTTCAGGTAAAATTTTTTCAAGGACCTGAAATTCATCAAGCAATTTAAGACCACGTGAAGGGTAGGGTAAGGCAAGAATTTTTTCAAGTTCTTCGCTAATGCGTTCGGGAGCTACAATGTGGATACGATAACTGTTTTCTTGAGCCGCTTTCGTTAAAGCTGGATCAACGTTAAATCTGAGTTTCGTAGCAAAACGAGCAGCTCTAAGGATACGTAAAGGATCTTCATAAAATGTTATCTTGGGGTCGTTGGGCGTACGAAGAAGTTTTTGTTTAAGATCTTGAATACCATTGAAGGGATCAGAAATTTCTCCCAGATTTTCCCCTAAAGATATTCCGATAGCATTAATGGAAAAATCTCGTCTTAATTTGTCTTCATACAACGTTGCAGGTTCAACCTTTGGATTTCTACTATGATCTCGATAGCTTTCTTTTCTAGCACCTACTATTTCAACGGTAAGTCCTTTATAGGTAAAATGAGCCGTTCCAAAGTTTTTAAACACCACCACTTGGGGTGAAGGTTGAAGTTTTTTTGCCAGTTGTTGAGCGAAAAAAATTCCATCTCCTTCGACTACCAAGTCAATTTCTTTTCCTACCTCTCCAGTTAAAATGAAATCACGGACATAACCTCCAATGACTTCGCACGGATAATTCAGTTCAAGAGCCGTTTCATGAATTACATGGAAAATGGGATGTTTTAATGCTTCAATCATGTGGCAAAGTTAGGTAATTAGCATGATTTATTTAGAAATAGAAATTGTATTTTTGCAAAAAGACAACTATGAATCAGAGAGAAACTCTTAAGCAAATAGTTTTTGTCGTATTGATTGCTTTTTTAGGGGCAGTTGCTAGGCTGTTTTCTTTTATTCCAAATGTTACACCTGTTGCTGCGATGGCTTTGTTTGGAGGTGCTATGTTGCCAAAACGTTGGATGTCTTTAACTTTTCCATTACTCATCCTTTTTTTGAGTGATGCCATTATTGGCTTTTATTCAATAGTTTTAATGATTTTCGTTTACGTAGCTTTTTTGCTGGTTGCTCTTTTGGGCATGTGGTTGAAAAGCAAATTGACTTTGGGACGAGTTGTTCTTTTTTCTATCACGGGTTCAATAATATTTTTCTTGGTATCAAATTTTGGCGTATGGGTGGAAGGTTTGTGGTATCCTATGACTTGGCAGGGTTTTGTTGAGTGTTATGTCATGGCTATCCCTTTTTTCAGGTATGAATTATTAGGTACGCTTGGTTATTCTTTAGTTTTCTTTGGATTGTACGAATTCGTTCGTCGTTACATCCTGGTTTCTAAAACTATTTAGCATGAACATTTTACTTTTGAGTAATTCTACGATGCCTGGTGAACCATATTTAGGATGGTGCAAGCAAACACTAGCCAATTTTTTTTCTTCCAGTAAGGTTAAAGATGTTCTTTTTATACCCTTTGCAGGAGTAAATTTGCACCAGGAAAGTATCATCCATTCTTATGATGTTTATACTGAAAAAGTATCCAGTGTTCTATCAGAATTTGGTTTACGCATAATTTCTTTGCATCGCAGTAATGACGCTGAGAGAAGTATTCAAGTAGCCCAAGGAATCTTAGTCGGGGGAGGTAATACATTTTACTTGGTTTACATGTTACATAAATTAAGGATAATGAAAACGATTAGAAATCGCGTGCTTCACGAGGGAGTGCCTTTTGCTGGGTGGAGTGCTGGATCTAATATTGCTTGTCCTGGCCTTTTTACTACCAACGACATGCCCATCATTCAACCTGCAAGTTTTGAAACCCTTGGCTTAATTCCTTTTCAGATTAACCCTCATTATACAGATTATCATAATCCTCAACATGGTGGAGAAACGAGACGTCAGCGAATAGCTGAATTCTTGCAAGTGAACCGAAAAATGTCTGTGCTTGGGTTACCCGAAGGAACATACTTACAGGGAAATGAACGAGAACTCTTATTTTGGGGTAGAGAGCATGCTTTGTGGTTTTCTTTTGGAAAAGCCCCATTTTATGTGGAAAATGGAACAAATGTAATGAAGCTGTTATGAACAATACATGGGATAAAATTTATAAATCCGAAACGTATCATTATGGAGTAGATCCCAATGCTTTTTTCAAGAGTTTTATTGATGGGCAAACGTTTCGAGGGCGGATTTTGATGGTAGCAGAGGGAGAGGGAAGAAATGCTGTTTACGCAGCTAAAAAGGGCTGGCAGGTTGAAGCTTTTGATTTAAGCAAAGAAGCCCAACGTAAGGCTTTAGCCCTTGCTAGTTCTATGAATGTTCAAATAAAATATAACATCTTATCTTATCAAGAATTTTCTCCTGAACCTGAGCGTTATCATGCTGTTGCTATGATATATGCCTATCTGCCTGCAAGTTATCGTCGCAAGTTTTCGATGAAGTTGTGGGAAGGAATGACCGTTGGCGGAAAATTGGTAATGGAAGTCTTTTCTCTTAAGCATCTGGAGAGAAATTCTTTTGGTCCCAAAGATCCATCTTTGCTTTATGATATGAATACCATTAAAGAAGATTTTTCTTGCTTTCGAATTGAATTGCTCGAGGAAACGGTGGTAAAGCTAAACGAAGGACAAGGACACAAGGGCGAAGCTGATGTTATACGAATGATAGCTCGAAAATGAAGGATATTTCCCTTGTTGATCAATATAAGACTATTGAGGGTCCCATTCTCCTGAAAGAGTTTCGAATACTTGAGGGTGCGAATTATTTTAGTCACCGCCCTGTTGTTCTTTTGGAAATAGACTTGGGTGATTACGATGAAGTGTTTACGAATCAAATTCCTGGTTTTTTTGAAAAACTAACTACGTTGCTTCCGTCGCTTGAAGAGCATCATTGTTCGGAGGGCGTGCGGGGTGGATTTTACAAGCGTATGCAAGATGGGACTTTGCTTGGTCATGTGATTGAACATGTAGCAATAGAATTGCAGTTGCTGGTTGACATGCCCGTGGCTTTTGGTAAGACGCGTAGTACATTATCAAAAGGTGTTTATACGGTTATTTATGAGTTTCGTGATGAGGTGGTTGGTATCCTTGCGGGGAAAGGCGCTGTGAGTATGATCAATTCTATTTTGAAGAGAGAAAATTTTTCGCTCGAGGATTTCTTACATTTTTTAAAAAATATTCGAGATCAAAGATGGCTCGGACCTACAACGGAAAGTATCGCACGTGAAGCTGAAAAGCGAAAAATTCCTTGGTTTCGGTTAGACGAATTTAATTTTATCCAACTAGGAACCGGAAAATTCTCAAAACGTTTACGGGCATCGCTTACTGAAAATATATCTGCTCTTACGACAGATATCATCAAAGATCGTTATGCAACACTAAGACTACTGAGTCAGCATGCATTGCCTATTTTGTCCGTAACGGACTTCATTGATCCTTCAAAAAAATATCTAGTTGCTCCAAGATTTCGAGATAAAAGCAATGAAGTTTATTTGATCGATAAGAACAGTACGCTTGAGTTACCTGAAAATTGGTTGTTGTTTGAAATAGACGAACCTATTTTTTATCGAATGCTTGTTATTCATAATCGAGTTGAAGCGGTTGCAGAACTCATTCCACCCTTTGTTGTTGGAGATGGACAGCATACGATAGAGGAGCTTATTTTACTCAAATATGGAGAACATTTAAGTCAAGCCATGCCATTTGTTGAAAAGCAATTATCCTTTTATCATCTGACGTTTGATCATGTCCTTGAGAAAGATCGTCAATGTTGGTTGAATGCTTGTCCAAACCGTAAATACGGAGCCATAGCTAAAGCACAAGTAAATCCTCATTATGAATGGAAAACCATAGCTTCTCGTGTTGCTCAGCTTTTAAAGATGGATGTTGTAGGTATAGATATCATGGCCAAGCATATTGAAAAAGAACCCAGTGAAGGGGATGGTATTTTTCAAGTAGTTGCTTCTCCAGATTTTAGCATTCATCTATATCCAGACGAAGGTATGTCGCGGAATGTTTCTCACGTACTCCTCCAGTATCTTTTTCCTGCTAATAATCCTGTAGAGGTCCCTTTAATTGCTGTGGGTGGTAGTGAAAATCAAGCTCGTTTCATTGAACTCATTTATCCTGTTCTATTGAAATATTATCCTCACCTTGCTTTTTATGATGGTGTGTCGTTAAAAGTAGGCGATAGAATTTATCCAGCTTATCCATCCGATAAAGCAGAAAATGTTAAATCACTCTTGTTAGATCCTCATGCGGATGCTATTCTTGTGAAGATTCCTGATGAATTGATCGTGAAGAAAGGATTGCCGTATACTCAAGCCGAAATAGGAATTGTATTAAATACTTTGCCTGAAAAAGCTTCTACATTGGGATTTCACAGACCGTGTGATTATGCATATGCTCAGGGTGTGGTCCTGGAGGAAATATCTAGTGATGGGTATATCATTGTTGATGCCCAGAATCCTTTTCTTGAGGATCTTTTGTCGCAAGCTTGCACAAGACGTGTTTTGTTTTCGAATTCGTATGTATCCTCGGATGAAAGAAAAAACGAGTTTAGTTATGTAATGGTAGATGGGCAGGAACTGGTATTTGTTGAAGGAAAAGAGCACGCACGGCTATTGTGTCTAATAGAAGATTTACCAGCTTCGTGGTTAGATCAAAACCAACAGCCTTTTGATTATGTTCTTGCTGCTTTTTCTTTTGCCATGATTTATGAAAAAAAATTTGCTGATTTCTTCGAAACGTGGAAAAAACATCACAACATTCGATAGAATTTATAAAGGCTTCTATGAAAAATGCATACCTTGATCAGGTGATTGAAAAAATGAAAAAATTAGCCAACCATCTGACGGCTGATGTTCAGGCATATGATGAAGGTCGAATTCCAACAGTTTGGGAAGAAGCTTCACTTAAAAATAAATGGTTCATTTTACCGTTTATTCGTTATGCAATCGAACATTGGGCTCATTTGTTTTCTGACGAGCAGAGTTTTCGCTTTTGGCTGGAGAGGTATGATTTACCCGTGTCAAAAAGAAAACGTGTCCTTTTAATTTTAGCTGGCAATATTCCTCTTGTAGGATTACATGATGTAATGTGTACTCTTCTTGCTGGCCACGTAGCTTATATTAAAATGAGCTCCGACGATGATGTTTTGCTCCCTTATGTGTTGGATTTATGTAAAAATGTAGGTCTTGTTCAGGAGGATCAAATTCTTTTTAAAGAAGAAATAGGGAAAGATTTTGATGCAGTTGTTGCAACGGGAAGTAATTTGACGGCCAATACATTTAAATATTATTTCAAGGATTTGCCAGCACTTATACGAGGTCATAGAAATAGTGTGGCTATCTTGACAGGGAAAGAGACAAAAGCGGAGCTCGATGGGCTTGCTGATGATATTTTCTTATATTTTGGTTTGGGATGCCGTAATGTGTCTTTTCTGTTGGTTCCAGAAAATTATACTTGGGAGCCTTTTCATACATCTATGTTACGTTATGAACGCTTGATGGATTACACGCCGTATGCACATAATTATTATTACTATCGAGGCTATTTTGGAATGATGCTTGAAAAAAACATCCTTGACAAAGGTTTTTATCTTTTGCGTCCTTATGATCAAATACATTCTCCTATTAGCATGATTCATTATTTTACATATCATTCGCTTGAGGATGCCCTTGAGTTTGTCAAAGAAAGATCAAGTGTAATTCAATGTGTAGTGGCAGGTGAGGGTATAATTTCAGACGCAGTGCCATTTGGTCATACCCAAAAGCCGGGCTGGGATGAGTATTCTGATAATCTCGATACCATGCAGTTTTTGACAACTTTATGATTTTAATAAAATAAAAAAGCTGCCATGGAGGCAGCCTGTTTATTACTGTTAATGTTGGATTAAGCTTCTTCTGTAACTTCCCAGGTGTCGCCGCTGTTGAGTAAGTCATCCATGCACTTGATGGGAGAAGATTGTTTGACTTGTTGAATTTGATCTTCCATTAAATCATCGTAAGTAGGAGCAGGAACAGCACGAATCACTCCTAAAATAACGGGATTTGTCATTTTTGCTAAGAGAACATGAATGCCTGGATCAGGCATAGTTTGGTCGTGTACGAGAATGTCATCCATCGTAATGCTATTTTCCCCTATGGTCACAACTTCCAGCTTGTTTCCTTTGAGAATAATGCCTTTATTTTTGTTTTTGCCAAAAACAATGGGTTTTCCATGTTCTACAATGCAAAGTCTATCATCTCTTACTTCTTTATTAGTTAAATGTTCATAAGCTCCATCGTTAAAGATTACACAATTTTGAAGGATTTCTACAACCGAAGTTCCATCATGTTTGGCAGCTTCAAAAAGAATATCCGTTAAGAGATTGGGCATAATATCAATTCCTCGAGCAAAAAAAGTTCCAGAAGCTCCAATAACAAGTTCTCCTGGGTTGAAGGGATGTTCTATGGTTCCATAAGGTGATGTTTTGGTCATAGCCCCAAGCGGAGAAGTCGGGGAATATTGACCTTTTGTGAGACCGTAAATTTGATTATTAAAGAGAAGAATATTGACATCTAGATTTCTGCGAATAATGTGTATAAAATGATTTCCTCCAATGGCCATCGAATCGCCATCTCCCGTTGCAATCCAAACACTAAGACCAGGATTAGCTATTTTGACACCACTAGCAATTGGGAATGCTCTTCCATGAATACCATGAAAGCCATAGGTATTCACATAATAAGGAAAACGCGAACTACACCCAATGCCTGAAACGACAACATATTTTTCTTTTTTATAGCCAATTTCAGGAAAAACACGCAAAACAGAGTTTAAAATAGCATAATTACCACAACCTGGACACCAGCGCACCATCTGATCGCTGGCAAAATCTTCCTTTGTTAAAGGAACGGGTGATTTTTCTATGGTATTTCGAATGTATCCTTTCATGGCTAAATTATTTTATAAAACTTTTAAAATTTTCCATCAATTCTGCAACGGTAAAAGGGTGTCCTTGAACTTTATTGTATTGGTGGAATGTATATCCTTCGAATTCTGTTCGCAAATACTTAGCAAATTGTCCACGGTTGAGTTCGGCCACTACAATTTTTTTGTCTTTAAATTGCTGTAAAATTTTTCCTGTGTTTTCGGGAAGTGGGAAAATGTAGCGGAAATGAGCATGAGCAACAGGAATATCTTCTTTGAGCAATTCTTCAACAGCTTGACGGACTTGACCAAAGGTACCGCCCCAACTGATCACGAGCAATTCTCCCTCTGGATTGCCATAAAGTTCTTGAGGTGGTAAACGCCGAGCTATTCTTCTTACTTTTTCTTCCCTGAGTTTTACCATCTTTTCGTGGTTAAGAGGATCTGTGGATACTTCTCCGTAGATATCAGTTTTTTCAAGGCCTCCAATGCGGTGTCTTAAACCTTCCATACCAGGTATAGCCCATTTTCGCACAAGAGTTTCAGGATCTCTTTCGTATGGATAATACTTCGTATTGGGTGTTGCAAAAGGTGGTTTGATTTCAGGAAGATCAGCCAACTTGGGGATGCGGAAAACTTCGGAACCAAATCCTATGTATCCATCGGTGAGAAGTATGACAGGAGTCATGTGTTCTAAGGCATATTTTGCAGCTTCATAAGCAGCATAAAAACAATCAGCAGGCGAAGATGCTGCTATTACCATGAGAGGCGCTTCTCCGTTTCGTCCATAAAGAGCTTGCAATAAATCACCTTGCTCACTTTTGGTAGGCATACCTGTAGAGGGACCTGCACGTTGAACATCAACAACTACCAGGGGCAATTCAGTCATTACAGCTAATCCTAAAGCTTCAGACTTAAGTGAAAGCCCGGGTCCACTGGTTGACGTAGCTCCCAAAGCCCCAGCAAAGCTAGCACCAATAGCAGAGGTAATTCCAGCAATTTCATCTTCAGCCTGGAAAGTTTTTACACCTAACTCGCGGTGTTTTGCCAGTTCCATGAGAATTTCAGTAGCTGGAGTAATGGGGTAAGAACCTAAAAATAACTGCAAACCTGCTTTTTCAGCAGCAGCCATAAGTCCCCATGCAGTAGCCTGGTTTCCAGTGATGTTTCTATATTTTCCCGGTGCTAATTTTGTCTTTCGTAAGAAAAAAACAGGAATATCTTCAGTAATGTCGACAAAATGATAACCTGTTTCAAAAATAAGTTTATTTAACTCAAAAACTTCTGGTTTTTTTCCAAATTTTTTTCGTAACAGGTCAATTACCAGTTCTTTAGATAATGAAAACATATTAGAAAGCATGCCTAGTGCGAAAATATTTTTGGCTTTTTCTGCACTTTTCTTGTCGTAGTTTTTTTCTGTAGCTAGTTCTATGCACATTTTTGTAATGGGATAGTGCAGTACATGATAGTTACTAAGGCTTCCATCGGTAAGGGGATTGGATGAGTAACCTACTTTTTCAAGCAATTCTTTGTTAAAACTAGTATCGTCCACAATTATAGTAGCTCCAGGTTTTACGAATTTTAAGTTTGCTTTTAGAGAAGCAGGATTAAAACATACTAGGATATCGACCCGATCGCCCGGCGAGAAAATTTTTCGCTGGCCAAAGTGAATTTGATATCCGGAAACTCCAAAAATAGTATTACGTGGAGCTCGAACTTCTGAAGGAAAGTCAGGAAAAGTAGCCAAGTCTTCTCCTGCATAACTTACTGCTTCAGAAAAAAGACTGCCTAATAATTGCATGCCATCTCCACTGTCACCAACAAATTTGATGACAATGTCTTGAATGGGCTTACGTTCTACATGACTCATTTTGCTATCATTATTTTGAACAAAATTATTGTTTTTTTTAAGTGATTATGAATTTTGTGCTAAAAAAATGTCAATTTAAATATTGTTATGTTATTGGTGGTCGTATTTTAGAACTTCGTCATTAAAATAAACAAGTTCAATGCCTGCTTGTTTGAACATTTCTTCGCTGTCTTTGCCATCATGGTAACGATATTCGCAGACCACTCGTTTTATGCCACTATTTATGATGAGCATTGCACAAGTTCGGCACGGAGTCATTTTTACATACATGGTAGAACCTTCGAGCGGAATACCAAAACGAGCAGCTTGGGTAATGGCATTTTGTTCAGCATGAACCGTTCTTAGGCAGTGGGTAGTAATGTGTCCATCTTCATGAATTACTTTTTTAAAAAGATGTCCTACATCATCACAATGTGGGAGGCCGATGGGTGAGCCAACATAGCCTGTAACTAGTATGCGTTTATCTTTTACAACGACGCAACCGCTACGTCCACGGTCACAGGTGGCTCGTTTGGCAACTGTGTTAGCTATTTCCATAAAGTATTCATCCCAGCTAGGACGCTGATAAGGAATTCCTTTGTTTTGAGCTTTAATGCGTTCGCCAATTTCTTGAAGGACACGTTCAATTTGATTGTATAGTTGTTGAAAAGTTCCGTTGTTGTCAAGATAAAAGTCAGCTGCTTCAATACATTTTAAAATGTTTTGTTGATAAGGTTCGTTGTTTTGAATTTCTCGATTTTCGTTTTCTATAAAAGTTTTATAATCTACTTGGTCTGTTTCGCTTCCTCGTTGAAGAATACGTTGATAGCGGATTCTAGGATCCGCATCAATAGCTAGTAAGAAAAATCCACCTTTTTGTTTAAGAAATTCTATTTCCGATGGTGTTCGAATGCTTTCTATCACTGCATCCTGATTTTGTTTAATGGCTTGGTTGTAGAGTTGTTCGATAATGTAGGCCGGATGATATTTTTGTCGTAACTCATTGGCTACGAGAACCATACTGTCTCGATTGATCGGCAATCCTCTTTTCTGAATTTCTTGAGTTAAATATTTTCTTACAGAAAAGTGGCGAAAATTTTTTTCGCGGACAAGGTAATCCACGATGGTACCTTTTCCTGCTCCTAAAGTGCCTGTTATTCCAATAATAATCATTGCTTTGTTTTTTATTATACAAAAAAAGGGGCTTTCGCCCCTTCTTTCAAGTGCGTATACTTTTATTTAACAATGTTCTGGAAGTCGGTTGCATTGAAATATTTGAGAAATTCCCTGTCTTCTTTAGCAACAGCTTTGAGAGAAGGATCTTTCTCGATAGCTTTTTTCAGATTGTCATACATAAGGGTGGTGTTGTTAGAACGAGCACCTACAACAGCTAAGAGATAGTAAACTTCTGCAGTTTGAGGTTTAACGCAGTTCAATGTGTTGACAGCGTCATTATATTTTCCAAGAAGTGTTTGTACTAAACCAATATTGTAGCGGCAAGTTGTGCTTCCGAATAGACTCATAGCACCATTGTAGTCTCCTTCACGGATTTTCAAGATACCAAGGTTGTAATTTACATTAACTCCTGATTGAGCTTTTTCGTAATATTCTTTTGCTTTGTCGAATTGTTTGTTCCAGCTTGCAATTACACCCATGTTGCCTAATACTACAGGATTGTTGGGTGAGAGGGCATTAGCTTTTTCAATGTAAGTGGTAGCTTCTTGTAAATTCTTTTGGTTGAGGAGAATGTAACCAGCATTGTTCCAGAATTTCCAATTGTCAGCGTAAATCTTTGTTCCAGATTTATAAATGTTTAACTTTGCATTAAGATCTTCTGTTAATGTAGCAGCATACAGAAGTTCTTCGGGTTTTAAACTGTCAGGGTGAGTGGTAGCTAATTGAGCAATTTTTTCGTCGGTGAATTTGGGTTCGTAGCAATTTACGGTTATTTCAGCACGACGGAGAGGTTCAAGAATAGCTTCGACTTCTGCGTAAACCACAGACATATTTTTGATTTCTTGTTCACGACGTGCCTTGTCGGGTTGCGAACGAATAACATTGATGATGGCTTGTTTGTCTTTCAAATTAGATTTTTCAATTTCTTTCATGAAACCATCGAAATCTTCACCTTTAGCTTCAGCATTAATGGTGTAAGCACGTTTTACTTCATTATATTTTTTCTTTAAACTTTTAGCAATTTTTGTGTCAAGATCTTTAATGTATGATTCAATATATTTTTGAGCAGCTTCTGCACGTTTTTTGGATAGATCAGCATTGTAAGCTTCTTCTCCTTCAGGAGATGCCCATGCTGGAATGTCTATTGATTTTATTTTCCAATTTTTAGCCAGAAAATCTTCAACTTTTTTACGAAGGGCTTGGTTAGCTTCAAGTTTATTAAGTTTTTGTGTCATTGAAAGATTTGAACTGTTGTAATCAAAATAAACAGAGGCTTTTTCAGTGATAATAACTTCTTTTTGATAACCATGATCTGCTAAGAAAACATCTTCATCTTTTCCAACTCTTTCACTTGTGTAAATGACACCATCAGCTAATTTAACTTCACCTAAAGCAACAGATTTCTTACCTTTTTTGGCAACTGCATTTACTACTAGTTCTGATGCATTCATTTCAGGTTTGTAGGGAATAACATCGCTCCATTCAAAACTACCACCTTCTTTGTACTTAATAACCGTACCACCTTGTATTTTTTCACCGGCTAGAGTAATAGATTTACATGTATAACTTCCGTCATTCCATTTAAGCACTGGGGTAAACTCAATAGTTGCTTTTTTAATAAAGTACTTGGCAGGAAATGCACCTTTAACGCTGACATTTATTTTCCCGCCGTGCGTTTCAAGAACTTCAGGTTTGGTCTCATATTTAACAGTACTGTACTTTTTTTGCATTTTTTTGAGACCACAACCGCCAATAGCAAGAGCTAATACAATGATTCCACTTGCTAATTTGAAAGTTAACTTTTTCATATTAAACGATTTTGTCGTTTGCAAAAATAATATTTTTTTGTTTAAAAAACTTTTTTGGGTAAATTTTACAAATTTTCGTACAGTGAGTAAAATTGATGAAAGTAAGCAAAAACAATGATGCCAAAAGCAACACCAACATTCAAAGAATGCTTAGTACCATATTGTGGAATTTCAATGAAAAAATCACATAGAGGTAAAATTTCATCTGAAAGTCCAAACATTTCATTTCCCACAACAAATACAAGTTCTGGAGAAGGAAAAGTAAATGTAGGCGTAAGAAGATAGGTGTTCCCTTCCACTTGTTCAATTCCCACAATTATTTTTTTTCGTTTTTTAAATTCAAAAAAAATATCTGTGCTTGATGTATGGTATTCCCAATCGACAGATTCTGTTGCTCCCAGGGCTGTTTTTTGTATTCCTGCTGAAGGTGGTTGAGGTGTAATGCCACATAAATGCAGTTTCTGAATAAGAAAAGCATCAGAAGTTCGAAAAATAGCTCCTACATTATGCTCACTACGAACATTGTCCAGAACTACCTCGACAGGAACCTTTTTAAGTTGTTTATACTTTTCAACCTCGACTCTATTCAATTCTTCCATTGTTTTTTTGCGAGGACTCTGCTGTTTCATATTTTCTCCTGTAAAATTTCAATGGTTTTTTATCCAATTGCTTTATAAAGGAACTTTTATGTACATTTGCCCGAGAAATTTGAAATATGTTGAACAAAAATAATACTTTACCTGTTGTTGGAATTACACATGGAGATGTGAATGGAATTAGTTATGAAATTATTTTAAAATCTTTGGCTAACCCACTCTTGTTGGAATTGTGTATTCCCGTGATATATGGTAGTTCTCGCGTTATTTCTTTTTATAGAAAACTGCTGAATTTGCCTGAATACATGATTACTATTACAAAGGATGTGAGCAGCCTTCGCCCAGGACGAGTTTATGTCTATAATGTCACGCAAGAAGAAATTAAAATTGATGTTGGAAAGACTACAGAAATTGCAGCAATCTACGCAATAAAAGCACTTGATCAAGCTATTGAAGATGCTAAAAAGGGTTTTTTGGATATTTTAGTTACAGCTCCTTTAAACAAACATACGTGCCAACAGGTAGTAGGTGAATTTACAGGACATACGCGTTACCTTGCACAAAAGTTTTCCGCTCTTGATTATATCATGATGATGATTTCTCCTCACATGAAATTAGGGCTTGTGACTGAACATGTTCCATTGAAAGATGTTTCCAGTCATCTGACCATTCAACAGATTTTGACTAAAATTAATTTGATGTATCAATCATTACGATTTGATTTTGGCATATTAAATCCCAATATTGCTGTATTGTCGCTAAATCCGCATGGTGGTGATGAAGGCACCTTGGGGACTGAAGAACAGGAAATTCTTATTCCTGCTATTCAATCTGCGTTTATGAACAAAATCAATGTTTTTGGACCCTTTTCTGCTGATGGATTTTTTGGAGCATACCATCATCGCAAATTTGATGGCGTACTGGCCATGTATCATGATCAAGGCTTGATTCCTTTTAAGCTTTTAGGCTGGGAAGAAGGGGTCAATTATACTATGGGACTTCCCATTGTTCGCACTTCACCAGCTCATGGCGTAGCTTATGATATTGCAGGGAAAAACAAAGCATCTGAACGCTCCATGACCTCTGCAATAATGCTAGGGCTCGACATTTTGCAACGGCGACTTAATGCGATCGATTCATTGGAACAAAAATGATTGACCTTTCATTTTCTGTACAAAATTTTATTTCGCTTATAAATCCTCGACAAACTCGTGTAGTTCATAAGCAACCCATAGAAAAAATGGTATGGGATACTCGTGGACTAGAAGGACAGGCTTCGTTTTTATTCATTGCCATAAAGGGACCTCATCACGATGGTCATGCTTATGTGTCCGAAGCTTATAAAAAAGGCGTTCGTCATTTTTTAGTTTCACAAAAAATAGATTTTACTGGTATTCCAGATGCAAATGTTTATCTTGTTGACGATACTGTTGCAACTCTTCAGCTGTTGGCTCTACACATGCGACGATCTTTTCCCTTTCCAGTCGTAGCTATTACGGGTAGCAATGGGAAAACCATAGTGAAGGAATGGCTTTTTCAACTTTTAACAGCATTGCAGCCCGAGCCTGTTTTCCGTAGTCCAAAAAGTTTCAATAGTCAAATAGGCGTAGCCTTGTCTGTTCTAATGGCAGCAAACGGTAATTATGCATATGGGATTTTTGAAGCAGGGATTTCATTTCCTGGAGAGATGCAAAAGTTAGAACAGATTTTGCAACCCAGCTTTGGAATCTTTACAAATATTGGAAGTGCTCATCAAGCCAATTTTTCTTCACTGCAAGAAAAAGCTTTGGAAAAAGCACTTCTTTTCAAAGGAGCTCAATTTGTCGTATATTCATCTGCCTATCCTGAAATTGAACGATCCTTCGATTTGTTAAATATTCCACCTGAAAAAAGAGTTTCTTGGGGTAAGCGAGCTGAAGATGCTTACCAAATCATTGATCAAGTTTCAACTGCAAAAGGTGTTGAAATTTTACTAGCTCACAAAGGAGAAAATGAAAATTTGTTTGTTCCTTTTTTTGATCCTGGATCCATAGAAAATGTTTTGCATGCCTATGTGTTTTTACGCAAACTTCATTTTTCTCACAAAAATATTCAAAAAGCCATCTATCAACTCTCATCTCTGGAAATGAGGCTAGAAGTTAAAAATGGAAGAAACAATTGTATTATCATAAATGACACTTACAACTCTGACATTCATTCCATTCAAAATGCATTTAAATACATAGATCGTTTTACGAATAAGGACAAACGTACTGTGATTTTATCAGATATTTTGCAAACAAATTTCACGCAAGAAGCATTGCATGCTTTTTTGTTGAAAGAATTACTGGATCATCATGTAAACAGAATAATTACCATTGGGCATCAATTTAGTTCATTGGCTGTTCCTAAAGAGATTCAGCACAAAAATTTTACAAGCACCGAACAATTCATTGTGCAACTGCCGGAGGAAAAATTTCAGAATGAGCTTATCCTGCTCAAAGGATCTCGTATATTTGCTTTTGAGCGTATCGGTGTTTTGCTTGAAGAAAAATTGCACCGCACGAAGCTTGAAATTGATCTTTCTGCTGTTTCGCACAACTTACAGGAAATCCGCTCCCGCTTTTCATCAGATGTTAAAATTATAGCGATGATGAAAGCTTTTGGTTATGGAAGTGGGAGTATTGAATTAGCTCGTTTTCTAGCCTTTCGGAATGTACATTATTTAGCTGTTGCCAATACGGACGAGGGAGTTGAGCTTCGAAAAGCTGGCATTCATTTGCCCATCATTGTTTTGGAACCTGCTGAGAACGATTTTTTCGATATAGTCTTGCATGATCTTGAGTTAGAAATATTTGATTTTAATATTCTAGGTAGGTTGATTGATTTTATAAAACAATTTTCTCCATTTATTACCAAGCCTATTCCTGTCCATATAAAGCTCGATACGGGCATGCATAGGCTGGGATTTCAACTTGAAGAGCTGGATCGTTTGATCGAGGTTTTAAAAAATCAGTCAGCTATTAAGGTAATTTCAGTTTTTTCACATTTTTCAGCAGCGGACGATCCTAGTCACGATGATTTTACACGAGCTCAATTTGCATTGTTTTTACAGATGAGTGAGAAGTTGCAACAAGCCCTTGGATATCCTATTATGCGACATATAGCCAATTCGGCTGCAGCTGTGCGTTTCCCTGAAATGGCACTTGATGCTGTGCGCCTTGGTATTTCACTTTTGGGTCAAAGTCTAGTTAAAGACACTTCATTGGATTTACAGCCTGTATTACGCTTTACATCTCCTATCATTGAAATCAAAGAGATAAAACCTGGTGAATCCGTAGGTTACAATCGAAGATGGATAAAAGATTATCCACGCCGCGTGGGAATTTTACCTTTAGGCTATGCTGATGGCCTAGATCGCAGACTAGGAAATGAAACGTGGCATGTTTTTTATCAAGATCGCTTTTTACCTCTCGTTGGAGATGTGTGCATGGACATGTGTTTTGTAGACTTAACAGAAGTTCCTCATGCTCGTATTGGTGATGAAATAGAAATATTTGGGCCTCATGCGCGCGTGGAAATTATGGCTCAAAAACTGGAAACAATTCCTTATGAAATTTTTACACGTATTGGTAAACGCGTAAATCGAGTTTACATCGAATAGTTTATTCGTCGGTGTTGAGCTTCATTTGGAGATTGTCAAGCATGTTTTGGAGTTGAGATAGTTGTTCTTTTAGGTTGTTCTGTATTTTTTGGTACGTTGCCATGTTATTGTTTAGCGTGTTTAACAAAGCTTCGTGCTCATGTATTTTTTCTTGAAGTTGCTTTTCGAGTTCTTTCATGTGCTGTTCAACGTTGTGTAAATGGTTGCTCCAGTTTTTAATCTGGTTTTCAGTATTTTGAATAGACTCTTTCCATTGTTTTTCATTTTGTTCAATCTTTTCTTTCGTGGTCTCAGTGAGAAGCTGAACGGTTTCGTTAAGTTTCTCTTGCCAAGATTTTTCTAATTTTTCTATATCTTTTCCTATCTGATGTTTGAGTTGGGACAATTCGTTTGTGAGCTCTTCGAGAGTTTTTTGTAATTGTTGCTGAGTGTCTTGTTTTATCGTTGTGAAATTTTTTTCAATTTCTTGAAAATGATTTTTACTTTCTTTTTTCCAAACAAATAATTTTTTTCGCAGGAAATAAGCGATTAAAAGAGTTGTGATCCATAATAGAAGAAAGACTAGCGCAAGTACAATAATGCATGAGTTAAGTTTTTGGGTGTCTTTTTGTAAGGTATTCACATTTTTTTCAAGTTGAGTAAAAGAGCTATTTTGCTGGATGAGTTTTTGAGCAAAAGTTTCATTCATGTAGTTGTCGTTTTTTATGAGCGAATCGAGTTTTTCGTGAATTTTTTTCATTTCGTTTTCTGTTAATTTTTGTTGATAGCTTAATGCATAGATTTTTTTGTAAAGTAAAGAAAGTGAGTCGGTTTTGGATGCTTGAACTGAAAATATAACAAACACAATGCTAAAAAAGAATAAATTTTTTTTCATGGCTGGGTGATTTAGGCTGTAAATATACAAAAATTTTCCATCACATGCAAATTTTTTTTTGAATATTTTGTTTTGCAGATTATCTTGTTTGAATTTTTCCAAGTTGAAAGCTAGGCAAACAAAAAGATATTGGACAATGTATTCAAAAAACTTGAGATACTCAGGCTAATGTTTTACAAAGATTTTTAAATACTTCGCCGCGTTCTTCAAAGTTTTTGAACTGGTCGTACGAGGCTGATGCAGGAGAAAGTAAGCATATATTCCCTGGAGGTGTAAGTTCAAAAACTTTTTTTACGGCTTCTTCAAGCGTGTTAGTCCATATGAAAGTTTGAGGTATTTTCTGCTCTCGAAATAGTTCATACATGCGTTTACCTGATTGACCCACTAAGAGCAATAGAGCAGGATAATGAGGATGTGATTTAAAATATTCGGCCAATGATTGGTAATGGATGCCTCGGTCGTAACCTCCGAGGATAAGGGTGTGAACGCTTTTTAAACTTTCCAAGGCAGCAATGGTTGCTTGAGGTATGGTTGAAATGGAGTCGTTGACAAAAAGAATATCACGAAATATTCCAACTTTTTCTAGACGATGAGGCAAAGGGGTGAATGTGTATAGAGATTCAATGGATTTTTTAAAAGGTATACCACATATCCAGGCTGCAAGCAAAGCTCCACTGCAATTTTCAAGATTATGTTTTCCTACTAAGGGGATTTTATCAGGGGAAAATGAGAAGGCTTTTCTTTGCATGTTTTGATAAAATAAAAAGGCTTGATCTGCAATCGCCATACCAGGGAGGGAGAAGTGATCAGAGGGTTGACCGTAAAGCATAAGCGTACTTTTAGCTTGCGTTATCTCAGAAGCTCCAAGCAACGAGACATGAAGCAAAGCCCAATCGTTTTGCTCTTGTTTTAAAACAATATTCCATTTTGCCTTTTGGTAATTTTCGTACGAACCAAAATAATCTAAATGTTCTTCGTACAGGTTATTGAAAAGAGCAATATGGGGTGCAAAATGCAGAATTTCCAGCTGATTGGCTGAAAGTTCTAGCACAACCCATGAAGGTTCTCCTTCAGAAAGGAGGTCAAACGCAGGTATACCAATGTTTCCGCCAAGCAAAACTTTTACGCAATTTTCTTTTAACACATGATAAATTAGCGTGGCAAGGGTACTTTTACCTTTTGTCCCCGTTACACCAATCACCTTATGACGAAACCAAGAGAGAAACAAGTCTGTTTGAGAAGTGATTTTCTCGGGAGGGAAAATATGTAGTTTCTTTAATGGATATCCAGGCGATTTTATGATTAGGTCGACTTTTTCTTTCAGTTGCTCTAGCTCGTTTTCTGGAATAAACTGAGTTTTCTTATCATCAAAGGAAAGCCATTGAGCATCGGTGACCCAGATTTGGGATGCATACGGAAGCACGGTTCTGTGCGTACTTTTTCCTTCTTTGCCGTACCCAGCAATGAGAATGTTTTTGTCTTGAAACCAAGGCGATAAATCAAAGTTTTTCCAGCTCATAACGCAAAATTTGCTCAAACGATGGCGGTAAAAAATGATGTTCGTCAAAATACGATAGCAACGATCTAAACAAAACAAAGTCTTCTTGGGTGAGACGGTTTGCTACGCTTGATAAGAGCAACGGTGCTCGAAAAACTTGATATTTTTCATGTAATGTATACGCTAGGGCAGATCTTACTTCATTAATCGTTCCAACGCATTCAAAAGGTTTTTTAGGACTTTCACCCATGAGTTGTAACATTTCTTCCTCAAGAGAGGGGTTGTCAAAAGTTTTTAGTCCAATGATGTTTTGAATATAATCGGGATCCAGAAAGGGGGAAAGGATGATATGTGTGAAAAGGCATTTGGGGCAAAGATTACACCAAATTCCTTGTTTGCTTCCGACGTTACAACTACGAAATACTGAATGAAACATGGGCATTTTGGAGAATAAAGCTCCGATTTGCAATTCGTTGATGGGACGTAAAAAAGAAAAATAATTGGTGGTTGGACTTAAAAAACGATGGGTAAAATGTCGAAAAAGTTTCTCAAACTCATAGGTTTTAGAATATTGATGATTAATTTTGGTTCCGGGAATAGTGCTTTCGTTGGCACTGCTTTCATTGGATAAAGCAATATGTTTTATGCCAGCAAGGGCTGCCACTAAGCTTGTGTAAAATGCAATTACAGCACTAAAAGGTATATGTCCATTTAAAAAACCCTTTTCGTTCATCGAAAGTAGCACTGGGTCAATAGGACGATGTACAAAAATGGCGTTCTTTTCGCTTATTCCTGCAGCATGAATAATATTTAGCGTAGTTTTAGAAGGATTTATAATAAAAGGAACAACATGGTAATTGTTTTTTTGTAGAATATGCAAAGTTAAGGAAGAATCTTTCCCTCCACCTATGGGTACGAGCACTGTGTTTTTTTCGTAAGGGTAAGCCATTGGATGCACTTCATCGAAGCTTGAAGCCGTAAAGTTCATGAATTCATCTTCAGACACAGAAATGCCATTTTTGTAAAAAAATTCTCCCAGCCCATGGTAAAATATAGTTTTCCAAAATGGGATTTCATCCACATGGAGAGGATGAGGGAATTGAACTTCGGGCGAGCAAGTAGCTTTCCAATAACTGATGAGTTCTACAATGCCAAGATGATAAATAAACGAATCGATATCTATTTTTTGAACCTCAACATTTTCTCCAAAAAGAATTTCCATGGTAGGCGAAAAAGTCCATTCGCCCCCAATAGAATAAGTGAATTGGATGATGAGTTTTTTGGGATTTTCCCAATGGTATTGATAAGATTTGAATTGAAAAGTTGGATATTTTTCACGTAAGAGTTGAAAAACTGAAAATTTTTCCATTTTTTTGCAGTTGGTATAACTTTTGGTAAATTTTAAGTCAAAATTAGAAAACTATTTATGAACGAAATGTTTGAAATTAAATACAACGCTATTCAGCCAGCAACAGGACGTTTGTTGATTTCGGAACCTCTTTTGCAGGACAAATATTTTCAACGGACGGTAATTTTACTTGTAGATCATAGCAAGGAGGGAAGTTTCGGTGTTATTATTAATAAGGTGTTAGAGGGAGTAAGCACAGAGTTGTTTGAATTGTTGGGAGCTGGATTTTATCTGTATTTTGGAGGACCGGTAGATACGAAAAGTATTTTCTTCATTCACAAAAGACCAGATCTTATTCGGGGTGGTGATCACATTGTTGGGAATATGTATTGGGGTGGTAATGTAGATGATTTGCTCGACACCATTGAAGATGAAAAAATATCGGTAAATGATTTTCGTCTTTTTTCTGGATATAGTGGTTGGGGACCAGGACAATTGGAGCGTGAATTAAGCGAAAATACTTGGGCTGTAGCTATTCCTCCTAACATTGATGAATTGTTTTCAATTCCTCATGATAAGTTGTGGCGAAAAATTGTATATACGCTCGGAAAAGATTATTACTTCTGGAATCTTCTCCCAACAGATCCGCAGTTAAATTGAAGCTTCTAACGTCCACATAAATGTGCCCAATAGTCCTATGGCATCTTCTAACACTTCAGGTGGAAAGTAATAGTCTTTTGTGTGTAAAAGTTTGTTTGTTCCAGTACCTAATCCAAAAAAACAGGTAGGGTAACGTGTTGAATAATAGCCCATGTCCTCGCCCCAATAAAACGGTTTTTGCAGGTAATGAATGTTGTATTGGTTTTGTAAGGCTGTTTTTTCAAGCATTTTTATGAGCTTGGAATTATTTATTGTAGAAGGAAAATATTCTTTGTCTTCCAGGTAAAAAGTCCATTTGTGTTTAGCCGTTGTATCTTTTATGAATTCTATCATCTGCATGTATTCTTGCTTGAGTTTTTCTTCCGATGAAGCACGGATGGTGGCATGATAACTGGCCTGGGAAGGTGTAATGCCATAATGGGGTGATCCCATCGTGAGAAAAATGGGAGTATACTTGAAAAAAGTTGTCTCTGTTTCTTCCATGCGTTGACTGATAAAAAGGTGTAATCCCAAGAGAAAATCCATGAGTGTGTAAGCGTTAGCTTGTGCAGCATGTGTGGGAGGAGCATTTACTTGAAGTGAAAAACTTTTCACGGCTGCCGAAAAAACACCTTCTTTAAGAATTACTGTTCGACGAGAAAATTCGGGAATGTTGTGAAAGCCAATTATGCCACATGGAGAGAAGCTTTTGAATAGATCGGTTTCTAGGATCTTTTTTGCACCCGTACCGTTTTCTTCTGCAGGTTGAAAGAGGACTCCAAAAGGATATGAAAATTTATGGCGAAGTAGATAAAAAGCTGTTCCAAGCATAGTAGCCATGTGGCCATCGTGACCACATAAGTGTACATATTGGTTTTGCTCGTGCAGAAAAACAGCATCCATATCGCAACGCAGTAAAACAGGATGCCTCTTGGTTTCTGAAATGTTCCATAAAGCGAGGATACCGTACCCTCCAACATGGGTAAACAAAGCTTCTGGCGAGAGTTTTTCTAAATATTTTAGTATAAGGAGAGCAGTTTTTTCCTCATTTCCTGATGGTTCAGGAGTTTTGTTCAGTTCATAAAAGGCCTGACATGCAAATTCAACGCATTCTTTCATAATCGATTTTTTCCAAAATTTCTTTTGGTAATGTGAGGTAGTATTTGACACTTTTATATTCTTTGATGAATTGGCTCATCTGCTCAGAAACTTCAGATATGTCGTAACGATTACCATTATTCATGCGAATCCAGATTTTATCTTTGAGCGCATTATAGGCGTTATTTTCTATCATGCCGTGGGACATAAAATAAGATGTTTCTTTTTCTGAAACCCCAAAATAAGTTTTGATGTGTTGTTTGCTTTTTTCAACGAGATCTAGAGGAATAGGATTTTGATAAAATACAGTACGGAAAAGTTTTCTTTGCATGAGGGATTTTGCTAGATAAGATAAGATAGGATCTTCATCGTATTGCCATACTTTTACTGCTGACAATACATCGCTATCGTCTACATTTATAAAATGAGAAAGAAAAACATCATTGAGGACGGATGGTTCAGGTTGCTTTAAAAAATAAAGTAGAGATGGGGACCCAAACAGCGTTTTACCAGACATTAATATTTCTTTTGCTCGGTCAAAAATAGAGTTGATCATTATTTCAGCAGTGACGACTGTTTTATGGTAATATACCTGCCAATACATAAGCCTTCGCGCGACGATAAACTTTTCTATAGAATAAATTCCTTTTTCTTCGACAGCTAGATCATTGTCAGCAAGACATAGCATGTGTATAATCCGCTCCGTTCCTATGACTCCTTCAGATACACCTGTGAAAAAACTATCTCTTGTCAGGTAATCCAGTCGATCTACATCGAGTTGACTGGAAATAAGCTGATGGAGAAAAGGTTTCTGTTCATAGTGGTTTGTAAATATGGCAATAGCAAAATCGATAAGTTCACCATATTCAGATCGAAGTTGCTGCATGATAGCAAGAGAGATGCTTTCGTGATGGGTAAAAAATTGTTTTTCTAATGCATGGGAAAATGGAGCATGACCCGTGTCGTGCAAAAGGATGGCCAGAAGTGTGGCTTCTTTTTCTTCAGGAGAGATATCCACTTTTTTGTGTTCAAGTATGTGCATGGCTTGTTGAAGGAGATGCATGGTCCCAAGGGTATGTCCAAATCTCGTATGCGTAGCTCCCGGATAAACCAAGTAAGAGAGCCCTAGTTGGCGAATACGATTTAAGCGTTGTACAAATGGAGAATCAATAATTTTAGCAATTATACCAGCTGGTATAGTGATGAAACCATAAACAGGGTCGTTAACAATTTTGTTTTTCATACATCGTTAAATTATTATCTTTGTAATTGAAGATTTTTATAAGCAAAGGTAGCCATTTATGTCAAAAAGCAGGTACAGGATACTCTGGGTAGATGATGAAATAGAAACACTCAAAACTCATGTTATGTTTCTAGAAAGCAAAGGCTATGATGTTACTCCTGTGACGAATGCTTACGATGCAATGGACTTGCTGAAGAAAAATCATTTTGATATTATATTTCTCGATGAAAGAATGCCTGGCAAATCGGGCATGGAATTTCTGGATGATCTCAATACATTGTTTCCAAGTTTGCCTGTGGTTATGATTACGCAGAGTGAGGAAGAAAATCTCATGAATCAAGCCATAGGCTCTCGCATAGCTGATTTTTTCATTAAACCTATTAATTTGAGTCAGGTTTTAGCTATTTTGAAAAAACACATTGAAAAGCAACAGTTAATTCAAGAAAAAGTAAATGTAAATTTTCCAAGAGAATATGCCGAACTCCAACGACAATTATATTTGATTCGAGATTTAGACGATTGGAAAAATTTTTATCATCGTCTTACTTTGTCAGAAATAAACTTGGATGATGCTTCGCAACTTGATTTTCACGATGTGCTTTGGACACTTAAAGAAGACGCTAATCGGACTTTTGCTCGTCAATTTATGGATGAATATCTCGATTTGTTGAAAGATTCGAGCATGCTCATGTCGCATAACCTTTTGTTGAAAAAATTTTTTCCCTTGATTAATACAACTGAAAAACTTTTGTTGCTGGTAATTGACAATTTAAGATACGATCAATGGGTGGTATTGAAATCGCATGTTCAAGCCATGTTCGAAGTAAAAGAAGAGGATACCTATTTTAGCATATTGCCCACGGCTACTCAATATGCACGTAATGCTTTGTTCAGTGGTCTTATGCCTTTGATGATTAAACAAAAATATCCTTTGTATTGGATTGAAGATGAGGACGAAACTTCTCGCAATAGATATGAGCCTGAATTGTTTGAACAATACATGAAACGATACGGGGTCACCGTTCCACATAAGTTCATAAAAATTTTAAACATACAAGGCACTCATTATTTGGAAGACAGGATGAACGAATTACTTAATTATGCTTTGCTGGTTGTGGTCTATAATTTTGTTGATACCCTTTCTCATGCCAAAACCAATGTCGACATCGTCAAAGAACTTGCAAAAGATGAAAAAGCTTATCGAAGCATCACTACTTCGTGGTTTAAAAATAGTGTATTGTATACGTTTTTGCAGGTAGCAGCTCAAAAGGGATTTACTGTTTTTCTCACCACAGATCATGGTAGCGTACGTGTAAAACATCCTGTAAAAATTTTTGCTGACAAAGAAACCAATGTGAACATTCGTTTTAAGTACGGTAAAAATTTAAAATGTGACGACAGAAAAGTTTTCCGCATACATGATCCTGAAAAATATTATTTGCCAAAACCGGGTGTTTCGACTTCTTACATGTTTTGTACTTCGTATGATTATTTTGTCTATCCAACCAATCAGGGTGAATACGAACGATACTTCATGGATACGTTTCAACATGGAGGAATTTCGCTTGAAGAAAACATTATTCCTTTTGCCGTATTAATTCCAAAATAAAAAGACATGGTTGTGCAATTTGAGAATGTTTATTTGTCGGATATTAAATGGGTAGTCAAGTTTTTAGCTACGTTGACATCAAAATATCCATTGATAGGATTTTATGGGCAACTTGGTGCCGGGAAAACAACTTTGATTCGTGAACTTGTAGAGGAGCTTGGTGTCGAAAAAAATGTAGCTAATAGCCCAACTTTTGCAATCATTAATGAATATAAAACGGCTAATAATCAAAAAGTAATACACATCGATGCTTATCGTTTAGCAAACGAAAGAGAAGCATTGGATGCTGGGATTCACGAATATCTAGAAGGAAGCAACATCGTTTTACTCATTGAATGGGCTGAAAAAATTAAGAATCTCTTAAGCGATATACATATTGTTGAAGTAAAAATCATGAATACGATGGATCCGTTGGCAAGGAAAATCATAATTGAATTACCCCATGAGTGAAAAATCAAAATATTATTTAGGTCCAGCAGGGCAACTTTTACCCATTGAAGAAAAAATTGAAATCCCCAAAAAAAGAAAAGTTTTTGTTGTTGGGGTACCCAAAGAAATAGCTTTTCAGGAAAATAGGGTATCTCTTTCCCCTGATGGAGTAGGAGTTTTGGTGAACAATGGCATACAAGTGTTGGTGCAGCGTGGGGCTGGGCAGAATGCTCACTTTTCCGATAAGGAATATGCAGAAGCAGGAGCTGTTCTGGTAGATACAGCAGGGGAAGTTTATTCCGCCGATGTCATTTTGAAAGTTGCTCCTATGCTTCTTTCTGAAATTGATCTGTTGCGAGAAAATCAAATCATTTTTTCAGCTCTACACGCTACTATGCAGAACATAGAATATTTTAAAAAACTCATTCAACATAAGGTTACAGCTGTAGCTTTTGAGTTTATCCAAGACAACAGTGGTTTTTTCCCTGTTTTGGTCGCCATGAGCGAGATTGCTGGTCTTGCATCTATCCAGATTGCAGCAGAATTACTTAGTAGACCCGACATTGGGAAAAGCAAATTGTTTGGAGGTGTCTCGGGCATAAGTCCTTGTGAAGTTGTGATTATCGGGGCTGGAACGGTGGGTACCTATGCTGCACGTGCTGCTCTTGGCTTTGGAGCAGAATTGAAAGTTTTTGACAATCAGATGTATAAACTAAGGCGTTTGCAGCAAACTCTCGGAAAACCCGTGTTTACATCAATTATTAATCCAAAAGTTCTCTTGAAGGCGTTGAGGTCGGCTGACGTAGTGATCGGAGCTTTGCATTCTTCCAAAGGCAGAGTGCCCATTGTTGTTACCGAAGACATGGTGCGTGAGATGAAACCAGGTTCTGTCATTGTTGATATTAGCATCGATCAAGGTGGTTGCATTGAAACATCAAGACTTACCAATCACAATGAGCCTTATTATGTGTGGAATGATGTCATTCATTATTGTGTTCCTAATATTTCATCTAAATTTCCTCAAACAGCTTCGTATGCTTTGACCAATTTTTTTAGCCCTTTGCTTCTCGATATTGCGGACGAAGGAGGCTTTGATGAGTATATCAAAACTTCTCGGGGTGTTCGTAATGGAATATATTTGTTCAAAGGAAAAGTAGTGCATCCCATTATTACCGACTTTTTTGGACTACCTCATCAACCACTGGATATATTTTTCTATTAATTGGCTTTTGGCTATTATTGTAAGATTATTTTGAAGACCTTTGAGAAATTTAAAAGATTTGCAGCGTGTGTTATGAAGTGAAAAGTTGTACTGAAATTGAGACTCATAAGCCAGTATATTTTCAAAACAAAAAAGCCAGCGTAAGCTGACTCATTGAAGTGACCCAGTTGGGATTCGAACCCAAGACCCCATCCTTAAAAGGGATGTGCTCTACCTGCTGAGCTACTGAGTCGTTCGTGTAAAAAGCGGTTGCAAAATTACATATTTTTTAAAAAAACAAAAATTATTTTTCTAAAGGCGTATTTTGTGATAGTCCCAAGACATGTCTTGTTGATCACGAAGAACATCGTAAACTGTTTGAGCGATACGCAAAAAAAGATCTCCACCGTTTTTCTTCAGCCAGCGTTGTGCACCCTGCACTCCTCTACATGCATCAGCAAAGATGGCGTAAAAAAGGTAATTGTGTCTAATAAGCCATTTCATAGCTTCTTCTTCCGCATCAATGGCGTCGCTTAGTGCTGCAAATTCAGGATAATGATTGTCAAGTAACCATTTTAGAGCTTTTTGATCGCCACGTATAGCATTGGCCAACGCTGCAAGTTCTGGGAACCCATTGTTTAACAGAAAATAAAAAAAATCTGAACTTCCTGCAATAGCCTGTTCCCAAGCAAGAAGGATTTTAATGTCGTATTCGTAAAGAAAAGGTTTTCTTATTCTTTCCATGGCACGGTTGGTTCAATAATTCCAACGAGATTAAGTAAACGCGAAATCAAAGGTTGGACGAGTTCATGAATGTCTTTGGGATGATGATAGAAGAAAGGTGTCAAAGGGAAAATACCACCTCCTGCAAGTGTCACGGCTTCCATGTTCTTTATATGTACTAAGTTATATGGTGCTTCTCGTACTGCAAGCCACAACGGTCGTCGTTCTTTGAGCATAACATCTGCAGCTCGGGTTATAAGCGTGTCAGCAATACCATGCGCAATCTTTGCTAAGGTTCCCATAGAACATGGGATTACAAGCATAGCATTGTAAAGGCTTGACCCAGAGGAAGGTGGAGCAAAAAGGTCGTCGTTACTAAACGCACGAATTTTTTCATGAAAAATATCTTCTTGTTTTTCATAAGCCCAGACCTTCTGGCCATTGTGCGAATAAATCAGAGCCACTTCTTCTACCTTCGAAGAAGAGATAAGCATCTTCAAAGCTTCGCTAGCATAAATGCTCCCAGATGCCCCCGTGACAGCCAAAATGATTTTATTTTTTGAAATAGTATTCATAGCTTAACATGATTACATTATTATATTGTCCGCGATCATAAAAGTAATAAGATGAAGTGCCTGAAGGATAAGGCCTGATAGGTAGTATGGAGTAAGAAAAACGAAAATTGGCGTAAGAATTTTCATTTATTTGATACACAAGACCCATCAGAGCTGCCCATTCAAATCGACGAAATTTTTGTCGAGCTACCAGTTGACCATTAATGTCCCATTCCACATTATCAGTTTTTAATAATATTCCACCCGAAGTACCAACTTCAAAACCAACTTGCGGAACGAAAAATTTCTTTACAGCAATGGGCACTTCAACATAATTAAGTCGCATTAAGTATTTGGTTGGATCGTTGTTGGTGGGGTTTTTTCGACTTCCTTTTTGTACAAAAAGAATTTCCAGGCTTGCTTGAACTTTCGAAAAAGGGTACTCAACACCTAATCCTCCTACTAATCCTGCTTTGTTATAGCCTGAAAGCTGGTCGCCATGCACTTGCGATGCAGAAACCCCTGCTTTAGCAAAAACCTTAAAGTTTTGTGCCGTGAGCACTTCCGTTCCAACTAGTAAAAGGATGAAGAAATGGTGGAGTTTCATTTTTTTTACGAAGTTAATAAAATTACAACAAAAAAATGTTTTCAAGATGCTCAATGGAATAAGATCCATTTTGATTTTTTAAAATCGAAATGGCATCAAATCGAACATCGGTTGTAATGTTATTTTGGTCAATGTAAGTTTTTGCAGCCATGAGTAGAGCATTTTCTTTCCGTTTGTCAATAAACTCATACGGTTTGCCAAATGTGTTATGAGATCTACCTTTTACTTCCACAAAAATAAGCCAGCCATCTTTTTCAGCAATGATGTCAATTTCCCACTGTTTCCATCTCCAGTTAGTCTGAAGTATAGCATAACCCTTCTGTCGCAAAAAATCTATGGCCATTTGTTCATAATATTGACCTTGTTCTGAAAACATCCTTCTACATTATTTAAAAATTTACTTTTTTTGCTAACAAAATTAACCAGAATGTCCAAAAATCTTGTTATTGTTGAATCTCCAGCCAAGGCAAAAACTATTGCTCGCTTTCTTGGAAAAGAGTATGAGGTAAAATCAAGTTACGGTCATGTGAGAGATTTGCCTAAAGATGATTTTAGCATTGATGTCGAAAATAATTATACACCTCGTTATGTTATTCTTCCAGAAAAGAAAAAAATTGTTGAAGAACTAAAAAAAGAGGCCTCTAAAGCAGATACAGTATGGCTTGCGACGGATGAGGATAGAGAAGGAGAAGCTATTGCATGGCATTTGTATGAAACTTTGCAACTTGTCCCAGAAAAGACCAAACGAATTGTTTTTCACGAAATCACAAAACCTGCCATTCTTCAAGCTGTTAGCAATCCAAGATTTCTTGATTTTAACTTAATTAATGCACAGCAAGCGCGTCGCATCATTGATCGCATTGTAGGATACAGACTTTCCCCTTTGTTGTGGAAAAAAATTAAACCTGCCATTAGTGCTGGACGTGTCCAATCTGTAGCTGTACGCTTAATTGTTGAACGTGAAGAAGAAATAAAACACTTTCAACCTCAAAATTTCTTTAAAGTCATTGGGGTTTTTATTACTTCCAAGGGAGAAATGTTTGAAGCTGAACTGAATGAAAAATTTGCAACTGAAAAAGATGTTCTTCTCTTTCTCGAGGAGTTGAAAAATTCCACTTTTGTTGTGGAGCAGGTCGAAGAAAAACCAGGGATTAAAGTTCCTCCGCCTCCTTTTACTACTTCAACTTTGCAACAAGAAGCTTCCCGCAAATTAGGTTTTGGTGTTGCTCAAACTATGTATATTGCCCAACAACTATACGAAGAAGGATGGATTACTTACATGCGTACCGATAGCGTTCATCTTTCTCCTCTCGCAGTTCAGGCTATTCGAAATGTGATTTTGTCTCAATTCGGTGAGGCTTATAGCAAACCTCGTCAGTATGAAACCAAAATTAAAGGAGCTCAAGAAGCGCATGAAGCTATTCGTCCTACATATGTAGATAGAACCTCCATTCCAGGAAATGCTCCGCAAAACAAATTGTACGAACTAATTTGGAAGAGAGCTGTAGCATCACAGATGGCTGAAGCTAAAACTTTACGAACCATCGTGCACATTGATATTCCCCAATTAAAAAATTATTACTTCATTGCAAAAGGAGAGGTCATTGTTTTCGATGGATATTTAAAATTGTATGAAGAAAGCACAGAAGATGAAGAAAGAAACGATTCGCAACGAAAACTTCCCAAGCTAACTGTGCAACAAGAACTTGAATTATCTAAAGCTATGGCAGAACAAAAATTTACAGCTCCACCCTTCAGGTATAGCGAAGCATCTCTTGTAAAAAAGCTTGAAGAACTCGGCATCGGTCGACCCAGTACGTATGCCCCGATTATTGATACTATACAAAAAAGAGAATATGTCGAAAAAAAATCCTTTCAACCGCAGTCCCGAAAAGTAATCCATTTTATCCTTGAAAAAGGATCAGTTCAAAAAAAGAGTACTACTGAAAAATATGGTGGTGAAAAGAATAAGTTAGTACCAACCGACTTGGGTATTGTGGTAAATCGATTTTTAACTCAGTTTTTTGCTGATATCATGGATTATGGTTTTACTGCAGCACTGGAACAAGAGTTTGATGAAATTGCAGAGGGTAAAAGATCCTGGCAAGAAGTGGTAGATGAATTTTACAAAAATTTTAATCCCAAGGTGGCTACTATTGATCAGGTTGCTGGCAAATTTAAAGGTGAGCGTTTATTAGGAGTTGATCCTAAAACAGGAAAAAATGTATATGTAAAAGTCGGTCCCTACGGTTCCATGGTACAATTAGGAGATACATCGGATATAGAAAAACCTCGTTTTGCTAAACTTTTAAAAAATCAGTCTGTCGAAGAAATAACATTAGAAGAAGCACTTGCCTTGTTTGATTTTCCTAAAGTTCTTGGAAAATACAACAACAAAGATGTTGTGATTGGCACTAGTAAATATGGGTATTTCATTTTTTATGATGGCAAATATCATTCTTTACCTTCGCATCTCAACCCATTACAAGTGAACTTGGATGAGGCCATAGCTGTCATAGAAGCTAGTAATAAGAAAGAAACCAATCACGTTTTACGTGAAATTGATAAGAATACATCTGTGCTTAAAGGTCGTTATGGGCCTTATATTCGCCATAAAACATATAATATTCCTCTTCGCAACATTGAACATCCTGAAAAGCTTACAAAAGCAGAGATTAAAAAAATTATCGATGAGTATTTAAAAACTCATGAAAACAAACCATCTTCAACATCGAAAAAAAAGTCAACTTCGAAAAAGAAATAGTCTCATATGAAAGAATTCTTGAGTCCAGTTAGTGAAGAGTTAGCAAAAAATAATTATGCATCCCATCAGCTTGGTAGTCAAATTATTAAACATACTTTGAAGGAAGGGTACCCTCAGCTTGAGCCACACTCCATTGCTTTGTTTGGTATTATTTCTCATACACAAAAAGCATCTTTGCTACAACAAGTTAGACCTTATTTTTATTCTCTTGCAAGTCATTTTCACGGATTAAAAATTTATGACCTTGGCGACATTATCGAGGGGTCAACATTTGAAGATACATGTGAAGCTATTACGCAGATTACACTTGAATGTTTTGAAAATCAAGTAGTGCCTATCTACATAGGCATTGAACATAAAGAAACCATTGCCTATTATAATGCTTTTGAGCGACTGAAAAAAATCATTGATATAGCTCTTATTGATGCAACGATTGATGTGGATAATTTTGACAACAACATAACTGAAACAAATTGGATCTTATCTTTAATTCAGCGAGATCCCAATTACATCTTTAATTTGTCTTTGCTTGCTTATCAATCTTATTATGTTTCTGAAGAGGTAGTTGATCTTATGGAAAAATTATATTTTGATGCATTAAGATTGGGGAAAATCCATGCTAATCTTGCTTTTGAAGCTGAACCTCTTTTGCGTGCTGCTGACCTGGTTTCCGTAGATCTAAAATCTATCCGTTTTGCAGATTTACCTGCCTCCAATTTCTACTCACCCAATGGTTTGAGTGGAGAAGAAATATGCCAGCTCATGCGTTTTGCTGGTATGAGTGAAAGGGTATCCGCTTTGGGAATTTACGGGGGGGCTCTTTTTACAGAAAACAATCATCCCGTTTTTTCTCGAGTCTCTTATCAGCTTTTGTCTCAAATGATTTGGTACTTTATTTTTGGTTTCTTTAATGCACCTAATGAAGATCCATATCTTGATCGATCTGCGTTTATTAAATACATTGTGACAAGCGAAAAATTTAAAACAGATTTAATTTTTTATAAAAGTATGCTTTCAGAAAGATGGTGGGTAGAAGTACCCTTCTTGTCTAAATTTCGTGAAGGAATAGAGCGTCATTTACTTTTGCCCTGTACTTATCAAGATTACCAAAACGCATTAAATGAAAACATTCCAGTGCGTTGGCTAAAAACTTTTCAAAAACTTTCTTGAAAAATTTTTTAATTATTTTTGTTATGAAAAAAAAACTTATTTTTGCAAGTAGAGTATATAAATTGCAAAATATGTATAAAAAAGCAGTTATCTTATTGTTTTTTATAGGGGTATGGGGGCTAAGGTTGTATGCTCAACAAGAAATGCAGTTTACACAGTATTGGGCTAATAAAATAAGCTTTAACCCTGGCTACATGGGTACAGAGAACAAGATTTGTGTTGGAACGATGTATCGAAACCAATGGATGGGTTTCAAAGAAAATAACAATAAGGTAAACCCAGAAAGCTTTACTTTTTCTATTCATTCTCTGGTGAATCCTTTACGAGGAGGACTTGGAGCCTTCTTATATACGGATAAGCTTGGTTACGAGCAAAATATTGGTGCAAGATTAGGGTATGCTTACCGAGTTTCAATTCAAGGTGGTTATTTGGGCATAGGTTTGATGGGCGGATTTCTTAACAAAAAAATTGATTTTTCTAAGTTCAATCCACTTGACCAAGGTGATCCTTTACTTTCTTCTCAGGGAATTAAATCAGCCATGACCTTTGACCTGTCTTTTGGCCTGTATTATCAAATGCCACAAAAATTTTATGCAGGAATTTCTGCATCTCAACTATTACAATCTGCAGCCAAGTTGGATGTAAATGTATCTCCAAAGCTTAAACGCCATTATTATATAACTGGTGGCTACGAATATGCTCTTCCTTCAAATCCTTCTTTTGTATTTGTTCCATCTATCCTTGTAAAGACTGATTTTGCTTCAGCTCAATATGACTTCAATACCAATGTTGTATATAATGAAAAGTTTTGGGGTGGTTTGTCTTATCGTGTACAAGATGCTATTGCTATTAACTTAGGTTTGCAGCCAATGGAAAATCTGTATTTGGGATATAGTTACGATTTAACTTCTAGTCAGATGGGAAAGAATGGAAGAAGTTCGGGGAGCCACGAACTTTATTTGAAGTACTGTTTCAAAATTAAAGTTACTAAGTATCAAGAAAGCTACCGAAATGTACGTTTTATGTGAAACAAAATTTTAAATATTGCGTAAAAAGTGAAAAATAAGAAAAAGTCTATGAAATTAATAAAAAGAAAATCACTCGTTTTAGTTTCCCTTTTAGCATTGTTGTATTCCTGTTCTTACAGCGATAAAGGGAACCTTGTAGGTGTCCGTGGGCGCGAACCTTTTTACCAACCAGACCCCTATGGAATGGTTTTCATTCCCCTGGGAAGTTATGTCATGGGCCAAAGTGATCAAGACGTTCCTTACAATCAATTACAAACAGCAAAAACGGTTTCTGTTCAGGCATTTTACATGGACGAAACAGAAATTACGAACAACGAATATAGGCAATTTGTTTATTGGGTACGTGACTCTATAGCCCGTCGGTTGTTGGGTGAGCAAATTGAAGATTATCTTATCACTGAAGATAAAAGGACAGGGGAAACTTTCGATCCCCCTTACCTTAACTGGAGAAAAAAATTGAATTGGGAATCAAACGATGAGCAGGTAAGGCAAGTATTGGCAGAAATGTATATACCAGAGCAGGAACGTTTTTATCGTCGCAAAGAAATTGATTCTCGAAAACTTAATTTTGAGTATTACTGGATAGATTATAGAGCAGCTTCAAAGAAAGATTTCCAAAATCCCATCATGGAAAGTGATAGAAAATATAAAGAAAATCCCGCTTCTTTAATCAATCGTCCACAAGGATATAGAGATCGTTCAGTCTTTATTAAGAAAGATATTATTAACGTTTATCCTGATACGTTATGTTGGGTACATGATTTTACCTATTCTTTTAATGAACCTATGACACAAAATTATTTCTGGCACCCAGCTTATGATAACTATCCAGTTGTTGGTATAAACTGGAAACAAGCAAAAGCATTTAGTGTTTGGCGAACTCAATATATGAATTCTTATTTGATCCATATTGGACAAGTTATTGTAAATGACTTTAGACTTCCAACTGAAAGTGAATGGGAATGGGCTGCACGCGGTGGATTACAATTAAGTCCCTATCCATGGGGTGGGCCTTATATTCGTAATTCCAACGGTTGTTTCTTAGGCAACTTTAAACCTTTGCGTGGTAATTATCCTGACGATGGTGGGTTGCATACAGTTATTGTTGCTCACTATGCTCCCAATGACTACGGTTTGTATGACATGGCAGGAAATGTTGCTGAATGGACAAGTAATGCTTTTGATGAATCGGCTTATCAATTTTCTCATGATTTGAATATGGATTATCAATATGATGCAAAAGATAGTGATCCCGAGGTTCTCAAACGTAAAGTTGTTCGTGGGGGATCATGGAAAGATATAGGGTTCTTTATGCAAGTTAGTACGCGTACTTATGAATTTCAAGATACTGCAAAATCTTATATTGGCTTTAGAAATGTACAGACTTATTTAGGACGTATGAAAGGCGATGGTCCTCTTTCTTCTAATGTGTATAGATAAAAGATTTTACGTTAAATACCGCAGGCAAATAATTCAAAACCGCAGTATATGAGCAATTTTACACGTATTTTTGAGAGTAGGGCCTATAAAAGAACTATGGGCTATGTATATGGATGGGGTGCATCCATTGTTATTGCTGGAGCTCTTTTCAAAATCATGCACTGGCCTGGAGCTGGTATCATGCTGACGATTGGGATGTCTACGGAGGCTATTATTTTCTTTCTGTCTGCTTTTGAACCTTTACATGTTGAACCTGACTGGAGTTTGGTTTATCCAGAATTATGGGGGTTGTATCATCCTGAAGAAGCAGAAAAAGAAGGATGGAAACCTCAACCCAAAAAATATAGTGATTCAGGAAGCAAGGATAGTGTAACGCAAAAACTCGATAAGATGCTAGAAGAAGCTAAGATTGGCCCCGAATTGATCCAATCTTTAGCTGAAGGAATGAGAAATTTAAGTGAAAACGCTAATAAACTTTCAGGTGTTGTAAATGCAGTATCTGCATCAGATAATTTCGTTGCAAACCTTAATAAAGCTAGTGAAAGTGTACAGTCATTATCTGGTGTTTATGAGAAAACTGCTGAATCTTTAAAGAAAACAGCTGAAGTAAATGAAAAACTAGTTACTAATGCTCAAACTGCAGCTGCTGGGATGAATGATGCAGCTAGAGTTTTTTCCCAAATTTCCAGTACTTTACAACATGATGTTTCTGCAAATGAGGAATTGGTTAATAATATAAAAAATGCAGCTCAAGCTGCACAACTTTTGACACAAAAGTACATGTTAGGTGCTGATGCAATAGCTAAAGCCACAGAAGTTTTAGATTTTTCAAAATTAAATCCTTCTTTGTTTGCCGAACAATTGGGAAAAATAACGCAAAACTTAGCAGCACTAAATGCTATTTACGAAACACATAATCAGCAAGTCAAAGAACAAATTGAGAAATCTAAAAATTTAAGTCAGAGTGTTGAAGGTTTCACCAGAAGTGTGGATGAAACTACTCAAATTATTCAGGCATATAAAGAACAAGCTGCATTGCTGGCTAAAAATTTGGCTGCTCTTAATACCGTTTATGGTAACATGCTTGCAGCTATGAATATTAACCGTTCGTAAAAACGTAAACTATGGGTGCAAAGAATTGTCCAGAAACACCGCGCCAGAAAATGATTGCTATGATGTATTTGGTGCTTACAGCTATGCTGGCGCTCAATGTTTCTAAGGATATATTAAACGCTTTTGTTATTGTAAATGATAGTATTACAGAAACTAATCGTATTTTTAAAAATAAAGTCGATGCTAATTATAAGACCTTTGAACAAGCAATGGCTATTATGCCTGATAAGGTTCGTGACGCCTTTGAAAAAGCTAAAAAGGTTAGAGAAGAAGCAAATAAGGTGGTTTCTCTGATTGAAAGCATGAAATACGAAGTTATCGCTCAGTGTGAAGGTCTTACACCCGAAGAAGTAAAAAAACTGGAAGAAGAAGCTTTAAAAAACAATAAATCTTTTCTTGCAGAAATAACTAGTAAGGATAATTATGATATTCCAACTCACTATTTCTTTAAGGGCTGTGATGAAGTAAAAGGGGAAGGAAGTTGTAAAGTTTATGAACTAAAAAAGGCTATTATTGATTTTAAGAAAAAAATGGAAGAATATTTAGGGAAATATAAAGATAAGGTAAATTTAGGATTAAATGTTGAAAAAGAGTTTCCCACCATCGAAGGCGATCGAACAGCAAGTTGGCAGATTACTAATTTCTATCATACTATTTTAGCTGCAGAAGTTGTGCTTTTAAATAAGCTTATTCTTGAAATTAGAAATGCTGAAGCTGATGTAGTGGGGATGCTCTATGCTTCTGTAGATATGGAAGGATTTTCATTTGATAAAGTTGAAGCAAAAGTTATTCCTGAAAGCAATTATGTTTTAATTGGTGATAAGTATAGAGCACAAATATTTGTCGCAGCTTACGATACAAGACAACAACCTAAGATTATTGTTGGTTCAGATGTTGATACTGTGAATTTACAGGTTCTTGGTAACCAAGAGGTAATTGAAGGCCAACAAGGTAAGGGAATTTATGAAGTACCTGCTACTTCCGTAGGGGAAAAGAAATACGGTGGAATCATAGAAATTGTTAGTAAGAGTGGGCAAGTAATGAAATATCCTTTCAAGAGCTCTTATTTTGTTGCAGCACCAACAGCAACTGTTTCACCAACTAAAATGAATGTTTTTTATATTGGTGTGGATAATCCAGTCTCAATATCAGTTCCTGGTATACCTAATGAAAAGGTACGTGTAACCATATCAAATGGAAGCATTTCTTCTCAAGGAAATGGAAATTACATAGTGCGTGTAACTGGTGGGACAGAATCTGTGATTAATGTATCCGCAGATATGGGTGGTGGAAAGGTTAAGCCCATGGGAAGTGCTAAGTTTAGAGTAAAAAAATTACCTACTCCTAAACCTTATATTGCTGGACAACCTGGTGGTAGTTATTCAAAGGCTACAATATTGGCTTCGCCTTATGTAACAGCTGTAATGGAAAATTTTGACTTCGATGTTCGTTATGATGTTTACTCTTATAAGTTTACTTATAAAAATGCAGCGGGGGACCTTATTGACGTTCAAGGAACTGGTTATACTTTAACTCCAGACATGAAAACTAAAATTCAAAATGCTAAAAAAGGCGAACGTTTTTGGTTTGATGATATAATGGCAAAAGGTCCTGATGGTACCAAAAATCTTGGATCCGTAATTGTCAAAATCGTGAATTAATTTTAAAATATGAAATATATTAAGTTTTTTCTTACGTTTCTGGTGGTAATTTCAGCACTGGCTCAAAATACGCCACCAGATAGAGTTTGGGATAAAGAATATACACCTGACAGGAAACCAGTACCTTTGCCATGGCTGCGGAAGGCCGATGTATTTTGGGCTGAAAGAGTTTGGAGAGTTATAGACTTACGTGAAAAAATGAATCAGCCTCTTTATTATCCATCGCGCCCAACCAATAATCGTATTAATCTTATCTCCGTTTTTTTAAAGGGTTTGGAAGAAGGGTCCTTGGTAGCTTACAGTGCAGATAATGATGAATTTACTATACCATTGTCTCCAACTGAACTTAAGCAGAAGTTGAGTAGAATGGATACAATTAAAAACAGAACGAACCCAATTACAGGAGAATCTTTGCCTGATACTGTTGTAGAAGTCAAGTTTGATCCAGCATCTGTTATTCAATTTAGAATTAAAGAGGACTGGTTTTTTGACAAACAACGGTCTGTTCTTGATGTTAGAATACTTGGAATTTGCCCAGTACGTGAAGAATACGACAAGGATGGTAATCTAAAAGGTACACGTGTTGATTTTTGGATTTATTTTCCTGAAGCCCGAAATGTCTTGGCTAAATATGAAGTGTTCAATCGGTTTAACGATGGACAGCGGTTGAGCTATGACGACTTTTTCTTAAAACGCTTCTTTAGTAGTTATATAATTAAAGCATCTAATGTGTATGATAGGTATATTTCACCAACTTACACAGGACTTGACGCGCTCTTGCAAAGCGAGGAGATTGAAAATAAAATTTTCGAATTTGAACACGACTTGTGGGAGTATTAATAGTGAATTTTTTTTAAAAAGGCCGCTTTTTATAAGCGGCTTTTTTTATTTTTTATGGTAACCACAATGCACCTGTAATTGAATTACGGCTAGCACGGGTAACGGTATGTGAAGTTGTTTCTTCATTGAGAAAACGACGTAATGCCAAAAATGCAAAAATCATAGCTTCTTTAAAGTCTATAATATCCTTATCTGGAACTGTTATTTCTAGGGAGGGAAGTTTTTTTTGAATGAGTTCAAGCAAAAAAGCATTGTGAGCTCCTCCTCCTGTGATAAATACGTTTTTAAATTGTTCTAAATGGTTTGATATAACGTCTGCTATAAATACAGAAGTCGTATTGAGCAAATCTGGCACAGGATGTTCTTTGAATTTATGAATGATGGGCAGATAATGTTTTTCTACGTCTTCTCGAGCCAACGATTTATGTAAAGGTATTTTTGCTTGAGCTTCTATCAATTGTTCGTAAAGACTTTGTATTATATTTCCATTTCTAGCAATCATCCCTTTATCATCATAAGATAAATTAAGCATTTGAGCTTCATAATTTAGCAATTGATTTGCTGGAACAATGTCATAACCAAGTCTTTTTCCTTCCTTTTTAAAGGAAATATTTGCAATGCCACCGATGTTCAGCACCGCATCATATTTTTCAAAAAAAATTTCGTCTCCTAGCGGGACGAGAGGTGCTCCTTCTCCACCTAGTGCAATGTCTTGACTTCGAAAATCACTGACAACTGGAATGTTTGTTAATGTAGCTATAATTCCTCCATGTCCCAGTTGATACGTATATCCTTTAGCTGGATTGTGAAAAACTGTGTGGCCGTGAAGACCTATTAACAAGGGTTTGGCATTGTATTTTGTTATGAAAGTCAAAATTTTTTGAGCATAAATTTTACTAAAAAATCTATCTGCAGCAATGAGCTCTTCTCCACTTAAGGTGGGTAATTTTTTCAGTAATTCAACTTCCTCATCATCGTATGGAAAAGTTTCACAAGCTAAAAGTTGAAAATCCCATTTTTCGTTTTTTTTGAAAAGACAAAAAGCAATGTCAACCCCGTCCGCAGAAGAACCAGCCATTACACCCAAGACAGGATAAGTTTTTACACCCATGGAATAAGTTGTTCTAGTTTATTTCCTCGACTTCCTTTAATAAAAATAAGTTGATGCTTTAAAGGATTACTTTGAAGGTATTTAGTCATCTCAGTTGTATTCTGAAAAAAATGAAAAGCAGGATATTGTTTTTTAAATTCATAAAATGCTTGACCAATTAAAAATACCTGTTTGAGGGATTGGGTAGATAAAAATTGTAGGATTTGTTCGTGCTCTTCTTTGGTTTGAGTCCCTAATTCTAACATTTCTCCAAGGATGACAGTTTTATTTTTTGCTGGTAGCAAAAGAAAATCTTCAAGAGCCTTTTTCATGGAAGTAGGATTTGCATTGTAAGCATCAAGGATAATTTCGTTGAAAGAAGTTCGGACAATTTGAGAACGCATAATATCAGATTTGTGGGCAGAGAGTTTTTCTGAAATAAGTTCAGGACCAATTTGAAAATAAAGGCCAACAGCTATAGCAGCCAGAAAATTAGGCAAATTATAATTTCCAAAAAGTTGGGATTTGACCGTATACTTTTTTTCTTGGTAAAACCACGAAAAAGTAAGTGGAAAATTGTTTTCAACAGTTATCTTAAATTGCTCAGATGAATATATAACTCGTTGAATTCGTTCGGATAAATTCATAAGTAAAGGGTCATCGCCGTTTACAAAAACAACGCCATCATTTTTTTTAATAGCATCATATAAAGCTTTTTTAGTGTTGATGAGTGTTTCAAGGTTACCAAAACCTTCAAGATGAGCTTTACCTATGTTTGTAATAATTCCATGGGTGGGTGATACAATTTCGCACAATTCTTGAATTTCTCCAGGATGGTTTGCTCCCATTTCTATTACTGCAACCTCGTGAGATGAATTTAATTGAAGTAAAGTTAAAGGTACACCGATGTGATTGTTAAGGTTTAAAGGTGTATACAAACAATTCATTTTTGCTGACAGGACATGAGAAATAAGTTCTTTTGTTGTTGTTTTTCCATTACTTCCTGTAATTCCTACGATAGGTATAGAAAAATGCTGTCGATGATAAGCGGCTAACTCCTGCAGCGTTCTGAAGGTATCGTTAACAACGATACATTGAGGATGATTTTTAAAGAGATTATTTGAGGTAATAACCTTACAAGCTCCTTTGTTGAGTGCTTCTTCTACCAGCTCGTTTGCATCAAAATGTTGCCCCTTTAAGGCAATGAAGAGCTTTCCTTTTTTTAATTTTCTGGTATCGGTCTCTACACCTTTGCTATTTAAAAATGCTTGATAAATTGATTTCATATTAAATAAAAAAGCCCACCAAAGGTGGGCTAATTTACAAAACTTATTTGTTATCGTTTTTTACCACCCATACCAACAGGGCTCCCAACACGAGTCATAGCGCAACGAAAACCAATGTAGTCTGTTGCTAAATCTTGATCAAGGAAACGACGTGTGCCCGGACTTAACCAGTAAGCTCTATCTTTCCACGAACCACCTTTGTAAACTCGTGCATTGTTGTTAATCATGGAAGTTCGTCCGTATTCGTACATCAACCTGTTTTTGTTTTCTTCGTTAGCCATTTCTTCATCTTCGTAGTAAATAGAAGAAACAAAGTCTCCATCTAAATAATCCCTATTATCAGCATATCTATAATTTCTGCGGCCTGCAGCTTCTTCAGGAGTGATGGGTCTCCATTGGATACGACCCAAAGAGTCTTTTTCTGCAATAGCTCCTTCTTCGTCCCTGACTTTTGTCATGAAAACATTACCACGGAAAGGACGGAAATCATCCATATCTTCAAAAGAAAGGGGACGATAAACATCCATTACCCATTCAGCAACGTTACCAGCCATGTTGTAGAGTCCAAAATCATTAGGCCAGTATGAGAATACAGGTGCAGGTATGTCAGCAGCATCATTTAAATATCCAGCTACACCCATGTTATCACCACGTCCACGCTTAAAGTTAGCAACGAAATCACCCATGTTCTTGTAATAATCAGTTCTTAAAATATGTCCATTCCATGGATAAATTCTTCGTTCTATCACACGTTCATAAATAGTATTTCCAATTAAACCAAGTGCTGCATATTCCCATTCAGCTTCGGTCGGTAGTCGATATTTTGGTAATAGAATTCCGTCTTCCATGCGTACTTTACGAGTACCAGAGCCACTGGGATTAAGGTCATAAAGATCGTTTTTAACCATACCTTCATATTGCCCTGCAAGATAAGCATCGGTGTTGAAGTTTTCTGCACCCGTCTGATTGGGGTCTACTTTCAAAATACCTTCGCGAATTAAAATGTACTCATTTACACGGTCTGTACGCCAATCAGCATAACGTGTAGCTTTTGTCCAGCTTACACCAACTACAGGATAATATTGATAAGCGGGGTGTCTAAAATAATATTCGACATAAGGTTCATTGTATCCTAATCTTGAACGCCAGACAAGAGTATCTGGCAAAGCTTGTTTAACGACCTGTGGATAATCTGTTCCAAAAACACGCGATAACCAGTAAATGTATTCACGATAATCAACATTAGCTACTTCGGCCATGTCCATGTAAAACGAAGAGACCGTAACGCGCCTAGGTATGTTGTTCCAATGGAACATTACATCCTGTTCGGTACGCCCCATGACAAATGTACCACCTTCAATAAGCACAAGGCCAGGTCCTGTTTCTTGTTCTTCATAAGGTACTACTTCAAAACCACCCCATTTTGAGTCGTTGTAGTACCATGCGGTTGTTCGAGATCTTTCTTTGTAGCATGAAGATAACAGTAAAACCATGACTACAAAGGCTATACTTCTTTTGCTTTTGAAAAATCTTTGATACATATGGATTTCTTTTTTCATACAAAATTAAGTTTAAATTTAAAATTGGGGACAATTGATTGCACGAATTCTTTTAATTTTTGGTGGACATTCGAACTGAATTGTGAGAGAAAATTCATGTGCACCTCCTGTAGCATTGGTGAGCTTTGAGACAGTAAGGTCATAGCTATAACCTACACGAAATTGAGGATTTAGGAAACCAAGTAATAAAATTACAGCATCTGGATTGTCAAAGTTGTGGCGGAACCATAAACCTCCAACAAAAGGATATTTGTTAAAATAGAAACCATAGTTTAATTGCTCAAATTTTCCTTGCTTTAGGAACAATAAATTGGGCGAAATAGAGGTTTCTTCAATAGTTCTTTTTTTAGCATTGTTACCTTCGACACTAATGATAGCTCCCGTGTGAACTGTCCATTTGATAGGCATTTCGGAAACGCTTATAAATCCTTCATTAGGCGTAGTAAGATGGTGGGAAGCAAAACCCAAGTAAAATCTATCACTATAAAAAACTGCACCTGCAGAGAAATCTGCTAATGTTTTGGTTAATTGATCGGGATATGTCTCGTTTGTATTATAAACAAATCCATGGCGTGGATCAATTTGGTCGGGGAAAGTTAGCTTAGTCCAGTCTAGAGATTTTTGCAAATAGGTGGCCTGAATTCCAGCTTTTAAAGAATATTTGTCGTTTATTTCCAATCTGTATGAATAAATTCCACTTGCCATGGTTGTGCTCAAAGCTCCTTCGCCTGCTCTATCTACATCCACCAAAACACCAATGCCACCTGATATAGCATCAATATGCATATCAAAGCTTGCATTGTAGGTTACATATTGACCGCTAATCGATGGCCATTGATTCCTGAAGTTGACAATTAAACGAGGACAAATAGGTGCCCCTGCTAGTGCAGGGTTTAAGTACAATGGGTTTGCATAAAACTGAGAAAAGTGTGGATCTTGCCCTCTTCCATAAAACATAATCATTAACAAGCCTGCGAAAATTATATACTTACGCATGGTCACCTTTTTACAAAAATATAACTTTTTTTAATACTACCATTTTATACTGTAAATTTTGTAAAAAAGTTGCGAACTATAACAAGATTTTTGCATGAAAATTTTTTCTTTCTGAGAAATTTTGAGTTTTGATTAAGATTCCCGCATCCCAGGTGGTTATTTTGATAACAAAAGATGAAGGGAAAAAACTTTGCCACCATTTATGCATATGAGGAGTGTAATGTATATCGTCGATAACTAAAATGGCTTCATCATCAAGAAGGGGAATAATATTATGTATGTAATCATCTGTTGCTCTCGGTTCGTGATGCCCGTCTAAAAATACAAAATCACATTTCAGTGCTTTTTCGTTAGCATATGAAATAGCATCTTTGAACAACATGTTCCACACTTCGATTGCATAATTAAAGTTTTTTTTGATTTTTTCTATGTAAGCAGCTATTTCAGGTACTCCTTCAACTGCTATAACATGACTTTGAGGATTTATATGTTTTAACATAAGTGCTGTCGTCCCAAATGCAGAACCAAGTTCCATGATGCATTTAGCTTGAATGAAACTAGCGAGACGTGCAAGTCTGTATGCATCTCGAGGAGGTTTAGTTGTTCTGATAAAAACTTCTTTGACCGTACTTTGGACATACCCTCCTTTTGAACCTGGATCAATGAACTCAAGGGGAGAATTGTCTTTTGTAAATTCTTTATAAATATTGAGAAACGAATCATGTTTCGGTAATGGTTGTTGTAAAACTTTAACGAGTTCCTTCAGCCAGGGTTGAGTGGGCGTAAAAGATGGGGATAAAAAAAATTCAAGGAAAACTTTGATTTTCCAGAGGTTGTTACAAAAAGGCATGAACTACTTCACTTCTTTTTAAAATCTGCCACTTGATTGTCATATGAAAGAAAATACTGACCGTTCGGAAGATCAGCAATATTTACTTTATCGCTTGTACCTTGTTTAACTAATTTTCCTTCTTCATTGTGAATTTGATAAAATGTAGTGGACGAAAATTCTATATCCGTTGAGGTAATTTTAACTATTGAAACAGGTTGAGATTTTGCAGTGTATTTGATGTAATCAGAATATATGCGTGTTTGAAAGGGGGTTACATAAGCAATTCGAAGCAAATTTTTTCCATTGTTAGGGCTGAATTCAACAGCATAAGTATGATAAGATATGCTATCGCTAGGTTTTACTTCGGCAATTTTAACCCATCGATCCCAACGGTATTGTTCTACTTCAAAGTAGCACTGTCCATGAACATCGTTGACTTTCCAAGTAACTTTTTCTGTTTTTTTATCAACATTTGGGTTTATGAAATTAAATGAAGAAAGCTGTTGTAACGAACTTATGTTGTATACGTAAGGTTTTGGCAATTCATTGTTATAATAAATAACTAATGAAATAAAATCTCCGACTTTAATGTTTAAATTACTTAAGTCCAACTCAATGGTGCTGGATAATACATCTCCCATCCACGGTTTTGAGTTGACTTCAATTTTTTCAATAGAAAAACGTTCATGATAAAAAGGGTTTACGATGATTGGATTTTCTCCATTGTAAAAACCCATGATAGATAACTTTTCTGTGGCTGAAAACATTATTAAAGAAGAAAGGATGATGAACGAAGAAAACATTACCTTTTGCATAACAATCATTTTTGCAAAGATAGTAAATTATATCAAATTTTTATTTGTAAAATGAATGCTGTGGTGAAAAAATTTTTTGTTTTGTTAATTAATTTATTTCGAGAATGAAGTGATAAAAAAAGCAGTAATTCATAAACATGTTAATTTAGCTAAACAATGAGTAAGCTTAAATACTTTTTTATATTAAAATTTGTCTTTTCTTATCTTACTGCCCAGGTGAGATGGGTTGAATTAGATGCAGGCTATGGTTATGCCATTCCACATCATGAAGATATGGCTTATTATTTAAATGAACATGCTTATCGATTATCTGGAACTTTTTTGCAGAAGCGCTCATCGGCTTTGCCATATGGCTCCAATGTGCGAAAAGGATTAAGCTTTATGTTTATTCATGCAGGGGAAAAAAATGTGGTAGGAAATGCTTTTGCTCTAGCATATGTTTTGCGGTATCCTCTGGTAAACAAAGCTTTTTTTTATCTTGAAACTCGCACAGGTGTAGCATACAGCACATGCATTTACACCAAGGATAATTATTTTTTCAATGCTATTGGAACTCACTGGAATGCTCTGATCGATGTAGCTTTAATAAAGCAATTTTCTTTTTCAAAATGGCAACCATTCGTTCATTTATCATGGAATCATTATTCTAATGGGGCATTGAGCATGCCCAATCTGGGAATTAATGTTCCCGTCTTGGGTTTAGGTTTGTCTTATCAATTTGCATCGTCAAAACCTGATTCTCTGGTTCATTATGAAAAGCCTTACAAGCCGGGCATCGATGTTTTCATTTTAGGAGGAATAACGCAAAAGAAGATCGAAGGCCCCTACAGTCCAGTTCTAACTCTTAGTTTCAATAAACTTCTTAAAGAACAGAAATCATCTTTTTGGCATGGAGGTTTTGATTTCATTTATGACAAAAGCATTCAAGATAATTTGTACTTCCTTCATGATACGGTTTTACCAGCTTCGAAAAATGTTAAGATAGGTTATCACATGGGATGGGTTTATGCTGTAGGAAAACTGGAAGTCGACTTAGAAATAGGATCTTATGTAAAAAATGTTAATTTTTCAAAAGAAATGATTTTTGAAAGATTAACATATCAATATTTTTTCAACAATCGATTTGGTCTTCGATTTGGGTTGAGAGCACATTTTGCAAAAGCTGATGTAATTGAAATGGGTATCGTATGGAGAAAGCCAAAAAAATCATAAAAATTTTTTTGAGTGTTACTAGCTTGATAACTTTAATTTCTTGTAATGGAGAGGAGAAGTGGGATTGTTTTTCTTCTGCAAAAAAAATAGACAGTGTATATGTTTCCTGGTCTACATTTGATTCTGTATATTTAAAAGGTAGAGTTAGTGTTCGTTTTGTCCAAACGTCCGACTCCAATGGGATTAAAATCGTAGCAGCCCAAGATTTGCTGAACAATGTGCATTACCATCAAAAAGGAAGGACACTCTATATTGAGGAGAAGAGCAAGTGCAACTGGGTGCGAAATTTACATTATTATCCCGTGGTGTGGGTATATTTTACCTCTCATAATTTTTATGTCAGACCAGATAATTACAAGGATAATTTTTTTGTGAAACCTTTTCATGGGAAAAAACTTGCCATTGATTATTGGGTGGGGAGAGGCACAACGTATGTACGAGGCGAGGCAGATAGCATGTATTTCTGGGTAAATGCAGGTGGAGGAAGTTTTGTAGTTCAAGGCAAAGCACAGCTAATGTACGTTTATCATAATGGAAATAGTAAATTGTTTTTTAAACAATTGGCAGTGGATACGTTATTTGTTGACCAACGAAGCAACAATGACATTTTTGTAAAAGTCAACAAGGTTTTTACGGTTTCTATTCATTATGTTGGCAATGTTTTCTATGTGGGTATGCCTTCATCATTGTTACTAAAAAAAAGTGGAAAAGGAGAATTGATTCATGTGGACGAATAAAAGGCAAGAAACAACATGGTTGCCTACGACCCGCGACGAAATGAAACGACTCGGTTGGAACGAGTTAGATGTTATTTTGATTACAGGAGATGCTTATGTAGATCATCCATCATTTGGCGTAGCAATTATTGCGAGACTTTTGGATGCTTGGGGCTTGAAGGTAGGGGTAATTCCTCAACCTAATTGGCAGGATGATGGTCGAGATTTTTTAAAGCTTGGAAAACCACGGCTTTTTTGGGGCATTACAGCTGGAAATGTCGATTCGATGGTAAATCATTACACGGCTCGAAAACGACTTCGATCTAATGATGACTATACTCCTGGAGGGAGAAAAGGAGCTAGACCAGATTATGCTTCTTACGTTTATACGAAAATGGTCAGGAAATTTTTCCCAGATAGTTATATCATTTTAGGGGGTGTGGAAGCTTCCATGCGTCGACTTACGCACTACGACTACTGGAGCGGCTCCCTGAAACCTTCGATTTTATATGAAACTCATGCCAACTTGTTAATCTATGGCATGGCTGAAAAAGCATTGTGGAGTGTTGTTGAAGCTTTTTTAGAAGGAAAAGATCCAGCCTCTTTGTCTATTCGCGGAACGGCCGTCTTATCTTCTTCTTATCCTTTGTCCTACCAGCTTTTGCCTTCTCACGAGATGTGCCTGAGTGATCCGCAAGCTTTTGCAAGGCATTTTGTAATGGTTGAACAAAACGCTAATGCTTATAAAGCTCAAGGACTTGTAGAACCAGTGGGTAATTCTTTTGTTGTTGTGCATGCTCCAGCTGAACCTCTTACTCGGGAAGAAATGGACTTTATTTATAGTCTACCTTTTCAGCGTTTACCACATCCTCGTTATCGTAAAAAACCAGCTATTCCAGCCTTTGAGATGATCAAAAATAGCATTACCATTCATCGTGGATGTTTTGGTGGCTGTAGTTTTTGTGCTATTGCCATGCATCAAGGAAAAACTATTCAAAGTCGTAGTGTAAAGTCTGTACTTGAAGAGGTTAAGAAATTAGCAACTCTTCCATACTTTAAAGGTACGATAAGCGATCTAGGAGGTCCATCGGCCAATATGTACAACATGAACCCCATGGATCCTGAGCGATGCGAAAAATGTAAACGTTTGTCGTGTATTTATCCTAAGCTTTGTTCAAATCTCCGTGATAACACAGAAGATTTGCTTTTGCTTTACGAAAAGGTTTCTTCTTTACCGGGAATAAAACATGTATTTGTATCTTCAGGTATTCGATATGATTTGTTTTTGTCAAAAAAAGGTTTTCTAAGCCCAAAAGCAAAAAAATATTTTGAAAAATTAATACAACGCCATACTTCTGGTAGACTAAAAGTGGCTCCAGAATTTCATGCTGAACATGTTTTAAAAATTATGCGAAAACCATCATTTTCTCTTTTTAAAAAGTTGGTTCAAGCATTTTATAAATTCAAAGGCAAAAAACCTTTCCAGATTAATCCTTACTTAATCAGTTCTCATCCTGGGTCTACACTACAAGATCATTACGAATTGGCAAAAGAATTAAAAAAAATGAATATTTATCCCGAGCAAGTTCAAGATTTTACACCTACACCCATGACCCTATCAAATGTGATGTATTATACAGGATTGGATCCATATACTGGAACAAAAATAAATGTAATTAAAGATATTGATATGAAGCGTAAGCTCCAGTATGTGCTAACAATAAAAAATGAGTTGAAAAAATGAAGTAATTTTACATACTTAAATGATGTGGTATGTTTGAAAAAGAAAAAAGGCTTTTTGATATACTCATTCGTTTAAAAGAAAATTTTCCCAAAGAAAAATTGTTTGCAGGCAAGACTCAAGATGTATGGGAATTTTATAGCACAGAAGATTATTTTTGGAATGCTCATTATTTGGCTTATGGGTTGATGCATGAGGGACTAAAGCCTGGAGACAAAGTTATTTCTATTACATATAACATTCCTGAGTGGAATTTTCTTGATATGGCCATAATGATGGCTGGAGGTATTCATGTGCCTGTCTATCCTAATATGTCGGGTCAAGATTACGAATATATTTTTTCTCATTCGGAAGCTAAATTTGTTTTTGTACGAGGTGAAGAACTTTATCAAAGGATAGTTGGTATTGTTGAAAAAACGCCTAACATTGAAAAGATCTTTACTTTTAAAAATCTTCATGGAAAGGAACACCTGTTTTCATTGATTGAAAAAGGAAAAGAACATCCTTTGTTCGATGAATTAGAGGAAATCAAAAGTCGAATCCAAGAAGATGATGTAGCAACCATAATTTACACAAGTGGAACAACAGGCAACCCCAAAGGGGTAATGCTTTCCCATAAAAATATTTTAAGTAATGTATGGGGTGTATATGTCATACCTCCACAAGATCCTAACCAAATAGTTTTGAGTTTTTTACCCTTGTGTCACATTTACGAACGTATGATGAATTACATGTATCAATACAACGGCTATACGATTTATTATCTAGAAAACATTGGGCTACTGGCTGATGCTTTGAAGGAGACACATCCACACATTATGACCACTGTTCCACGTGTGCTTGAAAGCATTCATGACAAAATAGTTTCCCAGGGGAAAAAGCTGAAAGGTCTCAAAAAGCTCATTTTCTTTTGGGCATTGGATCTAGGCTATCGCTTTGATTTTAATAAAAACGTATGGTATAAATTTTCTTTGTCGTTAGCAAGAAAATTAGTTTTTTCAAAATGGAAAGAGGCTCTCGGCGGGAATTTAGATCTTGTAGTTAGTGGGGGAGCAAAGTTACAGGAACGACTTGGAAGAGTTTTTTGGGCTACTGGCCTTCGCATCATGGAAGGATACGGGCTTACAGAAACGAGTCCTGTCATTGCTGTGAGTAATTTTGAGCCCAATGGAATAGCTATCGGCACGGTTGGACCACCGCTCCGAGGCGTGCAAGTAAAGATTGCTGAAGATGGTGAAATTTTATGTAAGGGCCCCAATGTCATGAAAGGTTATTACAAAGAACCTGAACTAACCCGAGAAGTTTTTACCGAGGACGGATGGTTTAAAACAGGTGATATTGGTTATCTTACTCCTGAGGGTCAATTGAAAATAACTGATAGAAAAAAAGAAATTTTCAAAACAGCTTCAGGGAAGTACATTGTACCTCAGATTATTGAGAACATGCTAAAAGAATCACCTTTCATTGAAAACGCTATGGTTATAGGAGATAATAAAAAATTTGTTGCAGCGTTGATTTCTCCTAATTATGCATACCTAGCTTCGTGGTGTGAGCACAAGGGTATTCAGTTTTCCAATGAAGAAAAAATGCGAAAGCATCCTAATGTAGTTGCTCGAATAGCTAAGGAAATCGAAAAAATTAATAAACACCTTGCAGATCACGAAAAAATTGTTAAATTTGAACTGACCCAGCCTTGGAGTGTGGCTACAGGGGAGTTGACACCTACTTTAAAAATTAAACGAAGAGTGATTTTTGAAAAGTACAAAGATTTAATTGACAAAATATATGCGTAAAGGTTATTGGATTTTTATGTTTTTTTTAATTCTTGCAGCTTGCAAGCGAGAAAAGGAGCAGCTCCTTACAAGCCATATTGAGTACGATGTAGAATTAGGGCAGTATCTTGCTTCTTCATGGCCTTTGGCAGATCAACAACGCTTTGTAATGACTCTTCTTGATGCAGTTGACCAAGGTAGAGCTAAAGATGAAAATGGCTTTCCAGTGATTTGGAATACCATTGCCGCACAACTAAAGAAAACGAGTATCAGCGATTCTTTTTCGTTTGATTCAATAAAATATTATCTTTTGCACCGTGTCAATTTTATCCGTTTCAAAGAAAAATGGTTCTATGACAAAAATAATTATCATCTCTATAAAAAAGTAGAAGCAATAGCTCCAGGTTGTAAGATTAGTATTGAAGGAGATTCTTTGCATGCTGGCTATGACAAATGGATTCCTCTTTTTTGGATAGATATTTCAAGAAACTTTCAAAAGACAGATATGTCAATGGATTATGTCATAACTCATGTTTTTATTCGAAATGATGTTGAAGATGTGCTTGATAGGTATGATTCAATATATCCCTCCCTGTGTAATTTACCTAGACTTTCCCGAGATAGTTTTTATGTTCGATTAATCCGTGCTTATGAAAGTAAAAAGATCCCGGTCTATAACATGTTTTTCCAGCCTTTTACGATGGCCGATTATGCTCGATATTTTGAATTAAAAAAACTTTTAGAGTCGGATAATTTGTTGCAGAATTATTTTCACCTTTCGTATTTTGCACGGATTAAGTTTATAGAAAAATGGAACATTTCATTCGATCCACTTGCCATACAAAAAAAGATCATCGCCTATTCTCCTTCTCAAGTGGTTTTTGATACAGAATATAACATGGTAAAAGGTTATCGCTTGCTTTTTTGGGTAGTGCAGGATAGCAGTTGTTTAAAAGATGCCTCAGAACATGGTTATTGGATGGAATAAATGGGCACTTGCTTTTTTTTAATCCTTTTTTATGGGTGTGCAAAAAAGGAACATGTTCTGACTATTAGTGGAAAAGTTTTAGAGAAAGCTACTGCATTGCCCATCGCTAATGTTTCCATAACTCTTTATGCCAACGGAGTCGTCCAAGGAGTTTATCAGTCCAATATGATTTATATTGCGGGCAGTACCACTTCAAGCGATGGGAGTTTTAAAATTCAAATTCCTGAGGATAAGTATGATAATTTTCAATTGCGTTTTTACAAAAATAATTTTTTTAATGAAAAATATGTTTTTTCACTCAATGATTTTAATCATGGGAAAGTCGAACATCTACAATGGATGCAAGCCATTTTACCAGTTTATTTACATGTAAAAAATCTAGTTCCTTACGACGATAGCGACAAGCTTGTTTTGGTGGTTGAAGAACTTTATGACTGTCAGGAGTGTTGTGGAAAAACCTCTTATCAGTTTTTGGGTACCCATGTAGATTCAACAGTGTATTGTTTATCGGTTAAACGATTGCCACTTATTATTCACAAGTATATCCAGAAAAATAACCACCCTTTTATTTCGGTAGACACCATAAAGTCAACAAATGTAGATACTTTAAAATTATTTATCGATTATTGAATTATTTTTAACCCTGGGGCGTATTTTGTTAAAAAGGCATAAAAATTTTAAAATGTGAGAACCGTAGCATTGGTTTTGTGTTCTTGGTTTCATGGGCTTTTTGACGAGGTAAAATTTCAAAATTATTGCTCAAAATAGCTTTGATTGCACGAGCGGGAAGAAAGAATTTATAGTTCCTCAGGGTAAAACCTATATGCTTAAAAGCAAGATATAAAGTTCTCAGCTGGAGCACATGCAATCCATCAGAGCCTGTTCCTACCAAAGTCTACGTTCAGATAATTACAAAGCCTTTAAGCATTAAGGAAAGTCTTAAAGTTTTATACAAACAGCTAGTTAATTCTGGTGGAAAAAAGTTAATGCATCAACATTGGTAAAGTAAAATTAACCCCAGGGACGTCTATTTTGGAAATATCCAAAGCTCCTCGAACAGAAGCAATTCTAGAATATTTTGCTGAAGAAAATTGATGCTAAAAAGGGATTTCGCCGAGCCCCTGGCGAATAACGACAATTTTATCTCCTCTGCAATCTAGCACAGTAGAGGGTATTTTTTTACCTTCTCCGCCATCAATCATGAAATCTACTACTTTTTCAAATTTTTCTTCTATTTCGTCGGGGTCTGTCAAGTAAACTTCATCCAGATCAGCATTCTGCTCAATTTTTAAGGAGGTTGAGACCAGAGGCCATAGCAATTCATCCAGAAGGGCTTGTACAATGGGATGATCCGGTACACGTAATCCAATAGATTTCTTTTTCCTATGGAAAATCTTGGGTACCTTGTGGTTTGCTTCGAGAATGAATGTATAAGGGCCTGGTGTTAATTTTTTTATGACTCGAAAAATTTCATTGGATATAGGTTTGGCAAATTCACTCAAATGGCTTAAGTTTTTTACTAAAATTGAAAAGTTAGCTTTTTCTGGGTCAACACCTTTAATCAAAGCTATTCTTTCAATGGCTTTGGTATTATATAAGCTGCAAGCAATGGCATAAACAGTATCTGTTGGAATAATACCAATTTCTCCATTGATGAAATGCTCACATGCTTTTTTAATCAAGCGTTCTTGAGGAGTTACAGGATGTATATTGTACCGTGTCATAATCATGTAAAAAAAGAAGGGTAAGCACCCTATATCACACCGCTACAACCACTTACCCTTGCTTCCTTTCGGACCTGGGGGAGTTCGTGGGAGCTGGTTGTATAGGACTTACCCACTGCAAAAATAATAATTTTCTTTAACAAGGTTATAAATATATTAGGTTGTCTTTTTTTATAATTTTTTCGCAATAATGGCATCGGAGTTTGATGTCTTCTTTTTCTATAACATAGAAGTGAGTTGCTACCTTTTCGTAATTTGTAATGCACTTGGGGTTAGGGCATTTTAAAATATTGACAATTTCATCAGGTATGCTAACTTTTTGTTTTTTTATGATTTCGTAATTGCGAATCTCAATAATAGTAGCTGTTGGGGCAATGAGGGCAATTTTGTTAATTTCTTCATTGGCAAAATAACGGTTGGCCACTTTAATAATACCTTTTCTTCCCATTTTCTTACTTTCAAGGTTTGCTCCGAGGTAGATGGGTTCAGTGCAATCTTCAAGACCCAAAATTTTAAGTACTTTTTGTACGACTCCTTGAGGTATATGGTCTATAACCGTACCATTTTCAAGGGCTGATACTTGCAAATGTTTTTTACTTTCCATGGTTTACATGTTTATGCCTAAAATATAACACATAAGGGCTTGACGAACGTACATTCCATTTTTGACTTGCTGAAAATAGTATGCTTGCGGCATGTTGTCTACATCCGTGTCGATTTCATTTACTCGTGGGAGTGGGTGCAAAATTTTGAGATTTGGTTTTGTATTGGTAAGCATGCTAGCTGTAAGCCGATAGCTGTTTTTAACTTTTTCATATTCCATGGGGTCGGAAAAACGCTCAGCTTGGATGCGAGTCATGTAAATAATATCAGAAATGGGGATGACTTCTTGAAGATCCGTATACTGATAGTAAGGCAATTGTTTTTCTTTGATGTGAATTTTGACTGCACTCGGGAGTTTTAATTCGACAGGGGAAACAAGATGAAATGTTGTATTGAACATCGTCATAGCTATGACAAGGCTATGGACAGTTCGTCCATATTTAAGGTCACCTACGAAACTGATATGTAAGTTATCCAGCGTGTTTTGTGTTTGAAGAATAGTATATAAATCTAGTAAGCACTGAGTAGGGTGTTGGTTAGCTCCGTCACCAGCATTGATGATTGGGACAGGCGAGATTTCACTTGCAAATCGTGCGCTTCCCTCGATGGGATGCCTCATTACAATGAGGTCAGCATATTGAGCTACCGTAAGGATAGTATCTTTGAGGGACTCCCCTTTTTGTATGCTACTGCTAGAAGCATCTGAAAAACCGATGACTTTGCCTCCAAGTCGTTGAATGGCAGCTTCAAAACTTAGTCTTGTTCTGGTTGATGGCTCGAAAAAAAGTACCCCAACCACTACATCTTTTAGTAAAGGTCCATTAGGGTTTTTTTCAATTTTTTTTGCTAATGCTAAAATTTCAAGGATTTCTTCTTTGCTGAAATCATTGATGGAAACAAGGCTTTTTTTTCTCATGAGGTTCGATTTTATGATAAAAAAAAGCGACTGAATAAGTCGCTTTTTAAACTTATTTTATATTGTTTTTTGAGAGAAATTCATTTAAGACATCTTCCATGGTCGGGTAGCCAATTTCTTGTAATTCGTATTCAACTTTTACAGTGGGTTTGTTAATTTTAATGATACGATTGAGGTCGATAGGAGTAGCAATAATTACTGTATCAGCAGGAACATTGTTAATGGTTGTCTCAAGGTCTATCATTTGTTGTTTTCCATATCCCATGGCTGGTAGCAATGATCCAATGTTAGGATAAATTTCAAAAGTTTCTTTGAGCTCACCTACGAGATAAGGTCTTGGATCTATAATTTCAGCAGCACCATATTTCATGGCAGCTACAATGCCTGCTCCCATTTTCATTTCTCCATGAGTTAAAGTAGGACCATCTTCAATGACGAGCACTTTCTTTCCTTTTATGAGGGATGGATCTGTTATCTTAATAGGAGAAGCTCCTTCGATAACAATAGCTTTAGGGTTAATTTTTTGAATGTTATTGCGAACAATGTTAATGTTTTCTAAGCTTGCACTGTCGATTTTATTTATAACGATAACATCGGCTAAACGAGCAACAATCTCTCCTGGATAGTAACTAACTTCAGCACCAGGTCTAAGTGGATCGGCGACACCAATCATTAAATCAGGCTTAAAGAAAGGAAAATCATTGTTACCACCATCCCATACGATAACATCACATCCTTGAGGATCGTTTTCTACAGCTCTTAAAATGGCTTCATAATCAACGCCTGCGTAAATAACATTACCACGTTTGATGTGAGGTTCATATTCTTCCATTTCTTCAATGGTACAATTGTATTTATGAAGATCGTCGATGGAAGCAAAACGTTGTACTTTTTGTGCTACCAGGTTGCCATAGGGCATAGGATGGCGAACAGCAACCACTTTGAGCCCTTTTTTCATCAGTATTTCAATTACCCTACGAGAAGTTTGGCTTTTCCCACACCCCGTACGTGTAGCTCCAATGGCAATAACGGGCTTTGTGGATTTAAGCATGGTATCGTTTGGCCCTAATAACATGTAGCTTGCTCCAGCAGCATTCACTATAGAAGCAAGTCTCATGACATGTTGATAAGATACGTCGCTATAGGCAAAAACACATACATCAACTTTTAAGTCTTTAATGAGTGTTGGAAGATCCTTTTCCTCGTAAATAGGGATGCCGTTTGGATATAATTCACCGGCTAATTCGGCAGGATATTTTCTTCCAGAAATATCTGGAATTTGCGCTGCTGTAAAAGCTACCACTTCGTAGGTAGGATTGTTTCTGAAGAAAACATTGAAATTATGGAAGTCTCTTCCTGCAGCACCAATTATTATAACTCTTCTTTTGCTCATAAAAAATTGATTTTGCTGGCAAAAATAATTTTAAAAAATGAGTATGCAAATTTTTTTCAATGAAATGCAATATTATATATTTAAATTTATAAGATTTTTATCTATTTTTTTGTGATTTTCGGTCAAATTTACTTGTTTTTAGTCTAATTTTTATCAAATAAAGTTTGAATTAATTTTAATGCTAGAGAATCATAGTTGTGATGCTTCAAAACAAATTGATAACCATTTTCTCCCATTTTTTTTAGCTCGGATGGTTCCATTTGGAATAATTTGTTAATAGCATGAGCAATGGCGACGCTATCTTCTGCAGGAACGGTAATACCACATTGAGCTATATCTATAAGGCTAATGTTTGTATCTATGGCAATAATAATGGGCTTTTTGGCAAGCATGTAATCGAACAATTTATTAGGAGATACCCCATAATAATAAAGATTTTTTTTCTTTAATCCTATAAATGCAACGCTGCTAAGTTGAAGGATGGGATAAATGTATTTTTTTTCGACAGCCCCTGTGAAAATGACATTGGGATTTTGGTTGGCAAGTTTTTCAAGTGCTTGTTTTTCTGCTCCATCACCTACGAGAAGAAAATAAATGTTGGGATGATTTCTAAAATTCTCAGCGGCCAGAATAAAACTTTCAATAGCATTGGCAAGACCTAACGTGCCTGTGTAGGTTATTAAAAATTTTCCGTGGGGAATTTTTTCCAAAAGGGTGGGTGGGAGTTCGGTTGTTTGGTTGATGTTAATTTCAACGCCATTAGGTATATAGACAAATGTTTTCTTAATGCCTCGTTGGTTTAAATATTCTTGATAAGAGGGCAGAACTGAGATAATGGGATCACACTTTTGCAAAGAAAGTTTTTCAAGCCAGGAAAGCCATAAAATGAAAGGATGTTTTGGAGAATAACCACCCAGTTCGATGATGGAAAGAGGCCAAATGTCTTTAATTTCAAAAGATAGTGGGCATTTCATTCTTTTTTTTAGGTATAAGGCAGGGAGGATGGGCATGGTTTGCATGGGCGAGAGAATGATGTAATCAGGTTTTTGTAATTTTTTTACAGGTAAGAAAAATAGTCGCAGTGTATAGATAAACCATTTTAAAATTCTTTTTTTCGATTGAGAGGTTTTGTAGTGGGGGACTTTAACCCAGACGTACTGGATGCCATCAATGTTTTCAAAAGTAAAGAGTCCAGAGGATTTTGGTAAATTCTTGAAAAGATGAGAATACGAGGCGGATATGATAGTTGTAGTAACATTGTATTTGAGTAAGTGTCTAGCAAGATAATAGTGGCGGTATTCCATTCCGTGGTATGGGCTGCCTGCATATTCATCAATAACCCAGATATGTCGTGGTTTCATAACGTTTTATTTTCAAAGATAATTTGATAAACGCTTTCCATGTTTGATGAGAACTCTCCTTTTGTTTTAACAAGTTCGTAGTTCATTTGTTGGATTTTCTGTAGTTTTTCAGTTGGTAAAAAGAAAGCTTTTTCGATGTAAGTTGCAATTTCTTGGGCTTCTAACGAGGAAACTAAAAAGCCGTTTTGTTCGTGTTGAATCCAAGGTGAATTTGCTGGAATATTTGTAACCACGGGAATACAACCACAAGCCATGGCTTCCAGAAGCGAAACACTTGTTCCATCCGAAGCTGACAATGAAACATATACGAGTGTTTCGCTCAGATGCTCGGCTAACTGTTCTGGGGAAAGATGTCCTAGAAAAGTTACTTGATCTTCAAGTTGATATTGTTTAACAAGTTCACGAATTTTATTTTCTTGTGTGCCTTTTCCAGCAATGAAAACTTTAAGGGTTGGATAACGTTCTTTAAGTAAAGCAATGGCGGGAATCAATGCATATACGCGATAAATTTCTTCAAAATTTCTAGTACTCATGATCGAAAAAGGTTGCTTTTGGATATCTTTTCGCAAGTAAAACAGAGATGAATCAATTCCAAGCACTGCAAGCTTAACTTTTTCAGGGTTTACATTCATTTGAATAATCGTTTTGGTTATAAAATCAGAAAAACTAAAAATCGCTTTTGCTTTTTTAAATACATAGCGTAAGATCCATCGATAAAGAAAGTGACGACGGGGACTAACAAGAATGTCGCTTCCTAATGCATGTACCACGAAAGGTTTAACGTTAGCAAAGGCTCCCATTAAACCATAACTTGTGGCATATATCGCATACACGGCATCAGGACGAAGTTTTCGAACGAGCTTTCGAATTGAGAAAAGATGCCTTAAAATGCTTATATTTCCTCCTTCAGGTTTGATTGAATGTACAGGAAAATAGTGTACCGTAACCCCTTCTATATTTTCGGGTCGAAATGTAATAAGATGAAGATGAACGTTTTTTTGTACAAAAAAACGACAAATTCTCTGCACGTGGATACTTTGAGCATCTCCCAAGATACAGAGGGTGAATTTTTTTTCAGCTTTTTGTTCCATTATTCTGAAAAATGATTAGGAATTTTAAAAATATGTTTGAGTGTATACCAATACGCACTTGCTTTTTTTTGAGCTGTTGTGCGAAAGGTACTTTGTAAGCTAAACCAAATGATTTTAGCAATAACATGCAAAATACTGTTTGTATAAACGATGAGGTAGGGGAAAAAACCGTAGTATTTTTTAAAAAATTTGATTTTGCTGTAGATTTGATTTGAAATAGCTACTTTGTAGTTTTTTTTAGCAGTTATAGACACATGATGAATGATGGTAGCGTGGGGAAAGTACAACATTTTATAGCCAGCGTTCTTAATTCGTCGGCAAAAATCATTATCTTCGATCCAGAAAAGAGATTCGTCGAGACCACCTATTTTTTCTAAAATCTCTCTTCGAAAAAACAATGCTGCTCCTGAGGCTGCTTCTATTTCAAAAATGTCGTTAAAATCAGCATGCTGGTAATAATGGTTCTTTTGAATAAAAGAGAGATGCCACATATCCAAAATAGTGGAGAGTAAAGTTGGTTGTTTCCAAACGCTACGAATAGGTTGCAGATATTGATTTACAGTTCTTGGGCTTAGCAATACCACTTCAGGATGTTGTTCCATGAAGTCATACATTTGTTCGAGGGCTCCAGGGGTTATTTCTGCGTCCGGATTTAACATGAAAATATATTTACCATGAGCAATAGCAAAAGCTTGATTATTTGCTTTGGGAAAACCAAGATTTTTTGAATTAAGAATAATTTTAACATTTGAAAATTTTTTTTGTGTCTGCTCGATACTAAGGTCTTCGGAATGATTATCGACTAGAATGATTTCCATGTTTTCCATGCCGTAATTATGCAAGCTTTGAATGCAGCGAAGCAAGTACTCACCAGCATTGTAATTTACCACGATAACGCTCAGTTTTATTTCAAGCATAATTTTTCATTTTAAAAGATCCAAGAGATGCCCAGAAAAGGGGTGCAAAGAAATAAAAATCCATCGTATTGCTTACTAAGTTTTGTAATAGGACAAAAAGTAACGTAGAAGTTGAAAGGATATTCAATGGAAGTAGGGTCTTTAAAGCATATTTTGTCATCCAGAAAAAAATCCAGCTCCAGACAATGAAAAAAACAAGTAAACCTATCAGACCTGTTTCGATTAAAACTTTTAAATAATAGCAATCAGTGCTTTTTTGAAAAATGTTTGAAGACGAATCATTTTGGAGAAAACGATAAGCAATGTGGCCACCCTTGCCAAAACCATGACCAAATAGGAGTTCATTAAGTGTTGCTTTAACTTCAGCAGAATGATTTTTTTTGTCTGATGAATGCTGCAGACTGTTATTGAGGTATGAGAAATTATCATGATAAAGGGAAGCTCGTTTTTCTTGAGAAGTAGAGGTTGCCACAGATAGTGTTGAATAAATTGGCCATGTAAAAAGTTTTAGTGAGCTTGTAAGGTAAAGAGATAATACAGACAACGTCACAAGAAAGATGATAAGAGAATAAAATATTTTCCGTCGATAGTTTTTGAAAAAAATAAGAATAAAAATGAGCGTTATCAGTAAGTCTAGAATAGCTCCACGACTTACTGTACAAGTTATTGCAGCTGAAAAAATAATTAAACTAATCCAACGAAAAGATGAACGTATCAAAAAGGTAGTAAGTAGAAAACCTAAGAACATTAAACTTCCCATTACAACAGGGCTCCAGATTAAGAAAAATAAACGAGGAATGAAGTATTCGTAGTAGGGAAGATTGAGCTTATGTTGAATGCTAAAATATAGCGTAGGGAAAAAAAGATATAAAAGGATAGCAAGGGTAGCAAAAATGAGTAAAAAATAGGTCAAGAAAATAAATAATGATTTGATTTCTTCGTGAGATAGCAAACGAAAAGTAAAATAAAACAATACGGGTAAAAAAGATAGTCTTAAATCATAAAGTGCAAGTTTATATTCGATGGGATGAACAAGTCCTAGTAATAGCGTAAGAAGTACGTAAAAAATTACCAAAAAATCAGAGAGTTGCCAGAAAAATTTACGAAGGTTAGGCTTTTTAAGGATTAAAACAAAAATAAAAAATAAAACTGTTGCAATCTCGGGAATGGCTGAAAATGCATATTCAAAAAAAGAGGAAGAACCTTCATGTCCAATGAGTAAAATTCTACATGTTGGAAACAGTAAGAATATACTAAGAAGAATGATCCAACTGATCCAAATAACTTGAAAAGAATTTTCGCTTCTAATATTGTTCATAATAGGCAAAACTAGTGCAAAAGTAATTTACTATTTACTCATCGAAAATTTTTCGTCTGAAATGGCAGTAGGGAGAAGAGCCAACTTTGTAGTAATAATTTTGATGATAACTTTCAGCGGGCCAGAAAACTGAAGCTGGGAGCAGCTGTGTGGCAACTTTGAAGCCTTTGCTTTTCAGCATTTCAATAAGATGTTCAGCAATTTGTTTTTGTGTTTCAGTTAGATAAAAAATGGCTGATTTATATTGTGGACCAATGTCTGGTCCTTGTCCGTCTTCTTGGGAAAAGTCATGTATTTCGAAAAATAGTTTTGTCAATTTTTCGTACGAAGTTTCTTGAGGATGGTAAAAGACTTCTACAGCTTCGAAGTGGCCGGTCAATCCTGTTTTAACTTGTTCGTACGTTGGGAAATCTACGTGTCCGCCGGTGTATCCTGAGGTTGCCATAAGTACGCCAGCCGTTTTACGAAAATAATATTCCACGCCCCAAAAGCAACCGGCAGCATAAATAGCCCTTTCTGGTGTTATGTCAATCTCTTGAGGTATAAATCTAAGTGAAATACCATCGATGCAATACCTTGTATTTTTCTGGGTGAATTGCTCTCCGTCAAATTTGTGGCCAAGATGAGCTCTGCAAGAAGAACAGGATACCTCCGTTCGTCCATCCGCCTCAAGGGTAAGTCTTACAGAACCTGGAATAATTTCATCAAACGAAGGATAACCCGTTCCTGAATCAAATTTCCATTTGGTATAAAAGAGGGGTTGATTGCATTGTTTGCAAATAAAAGTGCCAGGCTCTTTGATTTTTAATAAAGGACTGCTAAAAGGAGCTTCCGTTCCTTTGTGGATGATAACTCTTTTTTCATCTTCTGTAAGAGGATTGTAAATCATATTTTATTTTGTTAATATTTCTAAAAATATGTTTGCAATTTCTTTTGCAGCTTTGTCCCAGCTAAATAGTTGAGCTTGTTTTATGGTTTTTTGCTTGAGTTCGTTGTAGAGGAGGGGATCAGTTGCAAGTTTTTGCATGGCAAGGGCAATGTCGTGGGGATTGTGAGGGTCGACAAGCAAAGCTCCTTCTTGTCCTATTTCTACGAGAGCTGAAGTATTTGATGTAATAGCTGGAACTTCGCTGGCAAAAGCTTCGACCAAAGGCAACCCAAATCCTTCGTACAAAGAGCAAAAAAGAAGAGCATGCGATGCGCCAAGGAGTTTTGCTACCATTTCATCTGATAGGTAACCTGTAAACACTACGTAGGAGCAAAGTGATGATGGGATTTCTATGTGAAATTCCTTCCAGAGGGGTCTTCCCGTAACAATTAAATACCAAGGGAGTTGTGTGTTTTTTTTAAAAATGAAAAATGCTTCCAAGGTTTTTCGGAGATTTTTTCGTTCATGAAGTGACCCGAGGACAAAGAAAAAAGGTTGTCCTGCACTGTATTGAAGCCTAATTTGATGAATTTCTTTCGGATCAAGAGGTTTAAAAATAGATGAGACACCATTGTAAATAACAGAAATTTTTTCAGGGGGGATATTAGGAAAAACCGATAAAATCTCCTCTTTAGAAAAGTTAGAAACCGTAATTACATGAGCAGCCTTTTGCAAGTAGAGAGGTGTTTTTTTTGAAAGAAATCTTTGCGTACGGGGTGGGAGCACCTTGGGATATCTTATAAAGTTGATATCATGAATGGTTATTACTTGTGGAATGTTGGAAGAGAGCGATAAGTGGTTATCAGGAGAAAAATAAAGTTGGGCTTGTATTTTTTTTAATGTTAAAGGTACGGCTACATCATTCCAAAGCTTAATAAGTTCTATCGTCCGAGCAGGGGGAGGAATTATTATTTTTTTTACGTTGGCATAATCAGGAATCTGAGGAGATGGTTTTCGATCAAAAAGCCAATAAAATTGAACGGAAGGCAGGAGTTGAGCTAATCTGGAAGCTATTTCAGCTATATAGCGTCCAAATCCTTCCATTTTGCCTGGAAGCCAGTGTCGCGTATTGATGGCTATGTTCCATGAATCTTGTTGCATTTTGTATTTTCGTGGCAAATTTAGCCATTTATCGCATGCAAAAAAAGTTTTTGTTGAATTTGCTTTTACTTCTTTTTTTGAACTTATTGGTAAAGCCTTTTTGGATTTTTGGGGTGGACAGAACGGTTCAAAATCGCCTGGGGTCGGAAGAATACGGGATGTATTTTGCTATTTTCAATTTTACTCTTTTGTTTAATTTTTTGCTGGATTTAGGTCTCACGAACTATAACAATCGAAAAGTGGCTTATGAGCAGACACTCAATGCTCAATATGCCCAGGATGTGTTGTGGATAAAAGTTATATTATCCGTCCTTTATACGCTGATGGTATGGATGGGTGGTGTTCTTGTGGGGTATCGTGGAAATCAACTTTTGTTGCTTGTGGGTGTATCTGCAAATCAGGTATTAAGTTCCTTTATAACCTTTTTCCGCTCGTTCATATCTGGGATGCAACGTTTTGCCTTGGATAGTATATTTTCGGTTTTGGATAAGTTGCTGGTGATACTCATCATGGGTTTTATTCTATGGACGACTTGGTTTCCTTTTCAGGTCAATGTGTATTATTTTGTCGGGGCTCAAGCTGTTTCTTTGCTGATTGTTTTTTTGATGGCATTTACTCTTGTTTACAAAGATGTGAGATTATCTTTTAAAAGTATTCATTTCGACAGAATAAAAGTGTACATTAAAGAAGGCTATCCTTTTGCTTTACTCGTTTTGCTTATGACGCTTTATACCCGAATTGATGCCGTTTTGCTTGAAAGGTTGTTACCTAATGGGCATCGTTCTGCGGGAATTTATGCTATGGCTTTTCGAATCCTGGATGCTTTTAACATGGTAGGGTCGCTTTTTGGTGTGATTTTATTACCTCTAATTGCACGAATGTTAGCATCAAAACAGGATGTAAAACCTGTTTTAAAAAGTGGAACTTTTCTTTTGTTATCTTTTGCTGCTTTCAGTTGGATGATGACTTTTTTATGGTCGTCAGAAATTGTTGGAATTCTCTATACGCACGATCAGGAAAGGGCTAGCAAATTATTACCCATGTTGATGGGGGATTTCTTTTTTATTGCCTTGATTTATATTTACGGCTCAGCTCTTACGGCTGCAGGACAATTGAAAACATTAAACATTATTACTTCCGTGGTTTTGATTATCAATGTAACATTAAATGTTCTTCTCATTCCTCGATACGAAGAAATGGGAGCTGGCTGGGCTAGTCTCATTACTCAAGGTGTTAGTGCTCTTTTGCATGTATATTTTTCCCAGCGTTATTTTCAAACAAATTCTTTTTTCAAATGGATAGGTTATATTAGCTTTTTCTTTGTAGGGTTGTTTTTCTTGGGAAAAAGCTTAATTTATTTTCATGTTTCATTTCTGTTAAACGCAAGCATTCTAACTGCATTAACGTTTGCTTTTGTGGCGATTTTCTTTTTCCATCATCTAAGGGGGTGGCAACTCATGTTTTCTTATTTCCGAGGGAAAAAATAATTGACTTTTAAAAAATGAAATTACCAGCGGTAAAATTTTCCAGGAAGCGAAGATCGTTTTGCGAGAATAAGCGAATATCGTTTACCCCAAAAAGCAAATTAGCAATGCGTTCCACTCCCAATCCGAAAGCATAGCCTGAATACTCGTCTGGATCAATATTACAGTTGCGAAGAACGGCAGGATCTACCATTCCACAACCAAGAATTTCTACCCATCCAGTGTATTTACAGAAAGCACACCCTTGGCCGTGACATAAGTTGCATGTAATATCCATTTCTGCCGATGGTTCGGTGAAAGGGAAAAAGGATGGGCGAAGTCGAATTTGGGTGTCAGGCGAAAAGATGTTTCTTGCAAAGTGGAGTAGGGTGGCTTTTAGATCAGCAAAAGAAACATGACGATCGACATACAGTCCTTCTATTTGATGAAAAAAGCAATGGGAACGAGCAGAAATAGCTTCGTTGCGATAAACTCGACCTGGAAACACATAGCGGATGGGAGGTTTTTCTTTTTCCATCACGCGGATCTGAACAGAGCTAGTGTGGGTGCGAAGCAATATGCCCTCTTCTTGGTTAACGAAAAAGGTATCTTGCATTTCGCGGGCGGGGTGGTCGGGTGGGAAATTGAGAGCTGAAAAGTTGTGCCAATCGTCTTCAATCTCGACATTTTCGGCTACGCTAAAACCCATGTGCTTGAACACATCAACAATTCTATTCATCACAAGTGTAATGGGGTGATACCCTGCAACAAATGTTGCCGTGGGTCGTGTAAGGTCGTCGGGGCGGTGTATCTGTTTTTCATATTTAAACTTTTCTTTAAAAAAATGATATTTTTCGAGAACAGCTTCTTTGAGTATGTTGGCCACTTTTCCTCTTTCACGCTTTTGGTCGGGGGGCAAAGTTTTAATGCTATCCAGTAGCTCTTGGACAATTCCTTTTTTACCAAGGTATTCTGTTTTGAATTGTTCAAGTTCTTGTTCGGTTTTAGGAACAAACGATTGTATTTGGTTCAATAACTTATTGTGAGCTTCTTCCATGGTTTATTGTTTTTGTACGACAATGATTTTCATGGGAACATCCGTGAGAGGTCTATCGAATTTATCGCGAGGTAAAGAGGCAATTTTATCGACCATCTCCATACCTTCGATGACTTCACCAAAAACGGTATAAGAGCCATCGAGATGCGGAGCTCCACCAATGGTCTTGTACACTTGGCGCTGCTCGGGGGTAAACTGATGTTTATATTTTTTTTCGATTTTATCTAATTCTTCATCCGTAAATGTTTTTCCTTGAACGATGTAAAATTGTGAACCACTGCTTTCGCGGGCTGGGTTGACTTCGTCGGGCATGCGTGCAGCAGCAAGAGCACCTCGTTTATGAAAATATTCTGGCACATATTCAAATGGGATGGTGTAATCTGGGCCGCCTTCTCCCAATCGTTTTCCTGCTGGTGCTCCTTTGCTGTCGGGGTCTCCTCCTTGGATCATAAAAGTAGGAATCACGCGATGAAATAATAAACCATCGTAATAACCTTCCTTTGCGAGCTTTATGAAATTGGCTTTGTGTTTCGGCGTTTTATCGTATAAAATAATTTTAATATCTCCATACGGCGTTTGGATAATAACATCGGGATTTTTTGCTTGAGAAAAAACAAATTGTACAACAAAAAGCAAGGAAAGGATCCTTATTTGTTTCATAGTTTTTTGCAAAATTAAAAGTTTATGAATAATGATTATCAAAAAGCACATCAAGATGGATTGAATTTAGATGGGTACCTGTATTGAACACTGGATGTATTTGCTGATAAAATTCCTGTAATTTTGTAAAACATATGTCAAAAAACTCGTTAAGAATATTGATTCTATGCACGAAGGTTCCATATCCTTCGAAGGACGGTGGGGCTAAGGCAACGCTTGAACTTGCGTTGTCGTTAAACCGTCGGGGACATGAAATTACCATGCTTTGCATGAATACGAGGAAGCATCATGTGAAACATAATTGTATACCTCGTGAAATAAGGGAAAAATTGCATTTGGAATTGGTTGATGTGGATACGAGGATTAGCTATGTAAGGCTCATTGCTAATTATTTTTTTTCGTCCATTCCCTATTCGGTAGAGCGTTTTTATTCGAGGAAGTTTGTCAGGAGACTTAAACAGATTCTTGATTCTCAAACTTTTGATATTGTGCAAATCGAAGGTTTATATGGACTAGCTTATGTTCCTTATATCAGGAAATGGTCAAAAGCAAAAATTGTTTACAGGGCACACAATGTTGAACATGTTATTTGGAAAAGGCTTGCCGAACAGGAAAAACATGTTTTAAAAAGAAAGTATATAGAGGATTTTTCAAAGCGACTTGAGCAATATGAGAAAAAAGTTATGAATACTTACGATTTGCTTGCACCGATTTCTGAGCAGGATGCTTATTTGTTTAATGAACTGAATAATACAAAACCTCAAGTAGTGATTCCTTATGGGATGGAAGTTTCTGAGTTAATGAATGAGCCTAATGCGTCGAAGGATTTTTATTTTCTTGGAGCACTTGATTGGATGCCTAATGTTTTAGGGCTTAGATGGTTTCTTGATAAATGTTGGCCGAGATTTGTGGAAGAGTTTCCTATGGCTACCTGTTGGATTGCTGGGCGTAATCCATCTAAAGAACTTTCGAGAACCCTGCGAAGGAAGGGTATACATTTTTTAGGAGAAATTGAAGATGCGAAGCAGTTTAGTCGTGAACATGCCATTATGATAGTTCCTCTTTTTGCGGGCAGTGGCATGCGTGTGAAAATCATTGAAGCCATGGCAATGGGGAAACCCGTTATTGCTACATCCATTGCTGCTGAAGGGTTGCCCGTCAAGCATCGAAAACATATACTTTTGGCCGATAATGCCGATGATTTTTTTAAAGCCATGAAGGAATTATATACTTCGCCAACGCTTTTTGAAGAACTAAGAAAAAATGCTCATGCTTTGGTTAAAGCACATTTTTCCATCGATGGATTAAACAAAGTTTTGGAGGAATCTTATTACCAAATTTTGCAGTATGATGCTTGAAATTCTTTTTTGGCTTTTGTTAGTGCTTATAGCTATTCCATACATTCTTTTTCCTGCTTTTTTGCGGTCAAAGGCAAAAGGAAGAAAATTAGTGGCTCCCAAGGTAATTTATAAAGATCAATTGATTTCCATCGTAATGGCTGTTCACAACGAAGAGGAAGTGCTAGAAGAAAAGCTGGCTTCTATTTTTTCGTCTACTTATTTTCCTTTTGAGGTTTTGGTGGGATCAGATGCTTCGACAGATGGCACCCATAGCATTTTAGAGAAATGGAGTAAATCACATTCAAATCTTCGTGTTTATTATTACACTGAGCGACAAGGAAAAATTAATATCATCAATGATCTTGTCAGAAAGGCACAGGGAGATGTGATTGTTTCGACGGATGCCAAAGCTATTTTTTTGCCCGATACGCTTGTTCATCTCGTGGCAAGATTTTCCGATAGGCAGGTGGGCATGGTGGGAGCTTTTCTCATAAATCCTCGTCAGGAAAATGCAGGTATCGTGCGGCAGGAAGATTTTTACATGAATGGCGAGATGGAGCTTAAGTATGTTGAAGGTTTGCTGTATGGAAAAGTAATGGGCGTTTACGGAGCCCTTTATGCTATTCGTAAGGAATTGTTTCCCGTTGTTCCAGCTTATCTCATGGTAGATGATTTATATATCACGTTGAAAGTAATTGAGCGAGGTTTTACTGTAGTGATGGAACCTAATGCAAAAGCTATACTCAGGTTGCCTCTTGCCTTGGACGAAGAATTTCGTAGGAAAGTTCGCATCGCCATTGGAGATTTTCAAAATTTGAAGATATTCAGCACATGGTTGCTGCATCCAAGACGCATAGAAACATGGCTTTTTTTCTGCCATAAGATACTGCGTTGGCTTACACCTTTTTTTCTGTTAGGCATTGCATTGATTTTTCCGTTTTTGCAATACGCGTGGTTGTATAAAATACTTCTCTTGTTTTTCATTTTCTTTTTTACAGTGCCGTTGTTGGATTTTTTGCTCAGTAAAGTTGGGGTTTATGTTTATTTTTTACGCTTGATTACTCATTTTTTGGCTATGAATTTGGCTTTGCTAGTGGGTTTTTTAAAATCTTTTCGAAAAAGAACGAAAGCTATTTGGGATCCTTCAAAAAGGTAGTGCAAGATGGATTTGTTGCAAGTTGAAGCTAGATTGCATTTTGATCTGATCAAAGAAGAGCTGAAAAGTTACCTAAGCTCCCCTTATGGGAGAAAGTATGTAGATGATTTGCATTTTACGACCGATGAAAAACTTATTCGTCAACGCTTAAAGTTGATTTCTGATTTAAAAAGCTTATTGGAAAAAGGGGTGTATTTCCCTACTTTTCAAGGCGAGGATTTAACTTTTAATGTGGAAAAGCTAAACGATCCTCTTTCGTTCTGGGAAGGAGAAACTTTTTTAATTTTTCTTGCTCATCTCGATTTTTTGGAGGAAGTAAAACAGCTTTTTCAGAAAAATAGCATTACAGTCATATTATCTGGACAAGAGTTGCAAAAAGTTCCGTTTCATCTGAAATCCCACATCATTGAAATCATTGATGAGACAGGAGAAGTGAGGAATAGTGCTAGCCCTGAACTTAAGCAATTGCGGAGTGAAAAAGCTAACCTTATCGTTATCATCGAAAAAAAGCTCTATGAGATTCTAAAAATATGGAAAGATAGAGGTATTATTGAAGAGTCAGTTCAGCCAACGATTCGCAAAGGGCGAATGGTGATTCCCGTTCAGAGTCACAAAAAATCTTTGGCTCGTGGGGTGGTGCATGACATTTCCACAACAGGACAAACGCTTTTCGTAGAACCTCAGCAAGTTTTTCAGTTAAACAATCAACTTCAAACGCTCGAAGGGGAAGAACGAAAAGAGGTAGTGCGGATTCTCGTAAAACTTACAGCTTTGGTTCGAGATGAAAAAAAAGCAATCGATCAGATGATAGAGCTGATAGGTTTACTGGATTTTTACATGGCTTGTGCTACCATGGCTTATCGTCAGCGAGCTGTGTATCCTACCATTTCAAGCGATCAAAAGTTATTGCTTAGAGAAGCTCGACATCCCATTTTGGAAAAGGTATTATGGCAGAAGGGGCGAAATATTGTTCCTTTAAACATTGCTTTTGATGGCTCTTATCGTGTTATGGTTATAAGCGGACCAAATGCTGGGGGAAAGTCTGTCGTGCTGAAAACGGTGGGTTTGCTTCAATATATGTTGCAATGCGGGCTTCTTGTTCCTTGCGACGAAGGAAGTACGTTCCCTTTGTTTCATAAAATTCTGATGGACATTGGCGATAATCAATCCATTGTAGATGATTTGAGCACATTTACTTGGAAACTCGCTGCCATGAAAAACATTTATGAGGAAGCTAATGCTTTTTCGCTCGTATTGATTGATGAGATAGGTTCTGGCACCGAACCTGAAACAGGGGCTGTTTTTGCTGAAGCTTTTCTTGAAAAGATGCTGGAAAAGAATGCTTATATGCTCGTTACAACGCACTACGAACGACTTAAAAATTGGGCATCTTCCCACTCGGAAACGGTGAATGCGTCCATGCTGTTTGATAATGAAAAGCTGGAACCCACCTATGAACTTTTTATTGGTGTGCCTGGGCAGTCTTATGCTCTTGAAATTGCTCGTAAGATAGAATTTCCTGAAGAAGTTTTAGAACTTGCTCAGAGCAAATTGAATACGCAGCAACAAGAAAGCTCTAGTCTTCTCCAACAGCTTATCCAAATGCATCGAGATCTTCGTGATAGGCAAAAACAGCTTGAGATTGCTGAAGAGATGGTATCGAACCTCATCAAAGAATATGAAGCTCTCAATATAAGATTGCAAGAAAAGAAAGAATCTATTTTGAAGCAAGCTGAGCGCGAAGCTCAACGTATGCTAGCTGAAACTCGAAAACTTATTGAAAATACTATTCGTGAAATTCGAGAAAACGCTTTGAACAAAGAAAAAACCAAACAAATTCGAAAAATTTTTGAAGAAAAGAAAGAGCAATTATTCAAGCTGCCTCAACCTGAACTTGTTCGAGAACCTCTAAGGCCACGAAAGTTTGAAAATGAAAAAAAAGAAGAGTCGTTTAAACCAGGCGACAAGGTGCGAATTAAGGAAACGCAAAATGTAGGTGAAATCCTTGAAATGAATGATGGGATGGTCAAGGTAGAAGTCAACGGCATGATCTTATTTTTACCCGTGAGCGATGTAGAAAAATATGATATAGCTATAAGCAGGTATGTTCGAGCTATTGGCTTTCCAGCAGAGCAACCTGTTGTTTCGGCTGTCGTTGATGTTCGCGGCATGAGAGTAGAAGAAGCTTTGCAGGAAATAGATAAAAAAATTGATCAAGCTTTACTTCATGGTTTCCCATATTTGCAAATTATTCATGGAAAAGGTTATGGAATTTTGAAAAAAGCCATTCGTGATTATTTGCGTCAATATAAAGATATTCTTGAATTCAGCTTTTCGCAAGATGAGCACGAAGATGGCTATACGATGGTTAAATTTCTATGACCGATTATAATTTCCAAATGATACGATTTTCCCATTTTTCTTTAACTTCAACATTCCCTGGATAGGTCATAAAAAATTCAGGTTCTCTTTTTTCTTGCCAACTTCCGTTTGTCCATTTCCTATCAGGATATTTGTCGATGAGAAGTTGTAAGGAGTAGGTACCTGAGAAAAGCCGTTCAAATCGTGCAGTATCGTTTGTAAAAGGTTGAATCCATAGGTTTTTATCTTTCTTTACATAGGCAATGTAATGCAAGGATGGATCGGTGTTTTGCAAAATGACCGTTATAGAGCCAAGTTTGTCATCCGAGAGAACATGAATTTCTGTTTTCATTGAATCGGATGTATAGCCCCACAAGTCAATCAAAGCTCCTTTTTTCATAACAAAAAGAAAACTGGAATCCGTTTTAGGTAAAGTAAAGTATATTTCCCGACGTGATGAATCCAGTTCATACGGAGGTAGGGGTAGTGGAGTTGTGTCTTTTAAAGCATATAGAAATATTTTTTCCTTGTTGATGCTTTGAATGGGAACTTTAGTTTTTACAATAAAGGTATCTTGAGAACGAATTTTCATGTTGCTTAGGTTGGTGGTTAATTTGACAAGTGTGTCAGAAAGAGGATTTTTTGAGCGAATTTTAATTTTAAGTCCAATTTGCAAGGTGTCTTTAAAATTGCCTGTATCCTCGACGATGACTTTTAAAGAATCAATTTTCTTGTCTTTTACGAAGAAAAAAATACTGTCCTTTTGAATGATGGTAAAAACATCCTTGGAAGATGCAGGTTTTAAAAAGGTAAGCTTAGGTTGTGCCAAGGGTAAGGCAAAAAGTGCTAATGCCGATTGGAAATGATAAGAGGTGATTCTCAAAAATTTTTGTTTTTCTTCCTGATCTGAAAACAAATAAAGGGTTGATTCTACCATGCATTTTCCAGTGTCAGGAAATAGTAATGGATGAGAGGTAAAGGCTATTTTTTCATCTTTTAGATCAAAAAAATAGTTGTAATTGGCATCTTGAAGTGCTGTAGCAAAAAAAGATTTGTTTTTAGGGAGAAAGCTAAATTCCGCAGTCCCATCTGTGGCGGATGGTAAAAGGTAATCAGGATGTTTTTTTTCAAAATCAGCAAGGTTTGAATAAAGCCCTACCCATACATTTTTTTGAGGTTCTGTGGTTAACGGATCTAGTACTTTTACGCGAATTTTGCAAGAATCTAGGGTGTTGCCGGTAGAAAAAACATAACGGTACAAAGGAATCGTATTGCCTTCTGTGATATCTTTAATGGCTTGCAAAAAAGAAATGGAGTAGGTTGTATTGGGAAGGAGGGAATCGGGTAATGTGAGTAGTAGTTTTTTTCTTTGAAGTTTAATGTTCAATTTGGGTGAAAATGGATTTAAAAGAATTTGTTTTTCTGGATTTTGTAAAGTGATGAACTCGTTAAAAACAAGTTGAATGTTTTTGCTCTTGAAATGGGTGGTTGAGTCGCCAGGAGTTTTTTGAACTATGACCGGTGGCGAAGTATCAGCAGGACCGCCCGTAGGGTTTTCTACAACAGCACAGGCTGAGAAAAGTAGCAGGGCAAAGATGATCCACTTTTTTTTCATGGGCTTAGATTTGACGAATGGCTGTAGCTGGATCCATCTTAGATGCTGACCATGCAGGAGTTACGCCTGCAAGAAGACCGAGAATGGTGGCTACGAGTAGACCTAGCATAATGTTTCCGACCGACAACACCAAAGAAAATGAAAAGAGTTTTGAAACAACGAGAAGGGTAATAAAAACAAAAGCTAGTCCAACAATTCCTCCCATGATGCTCAGAAAAATTGCTTCGAGCAAAAATTGAGAAAAAATAAAAGACCGTTTAGCTCCTAGTGCCATCTGGAGTCCAATAAAGCTAATTCGTTCATAAACCGACACAAACATAATGTTAGCAATACCAAACCCTCCTACCAGTAGTGCAAATCCTCCAATGAGCCAACCAGCTAATTTTACTATCGAAAAAATTTGCGAAATACCTTCTTGTAAATAAGAGGGTTCATTGATGCTAAAATTGTCTTTTGCTGCTGGGGATAGCTTTCGGTACGTGCGTAATAAACTTCTAATTTCTGCTTTCATTTCATCTTTCGCAATGTTGTCTTTGCCTTCAAAAGCTATGTTGCTACTCAATTGCTCTAAGTTTTTTTTGTCGAGAACTTCCTCCATAAAAAGGTATGGAATGATTACGACATCGTCGTAGTTCGAGGTCATAGGATTGTCCCCTTGGCTCATGAGCTCCCCAATTACTTGCGCTGGTTTTTTAAAAAGTCTGATTTGTTCTGTGCCTGAAGGCAAAATTTCTTTGACTTTTTTCCCAATGATCGCCACAGGTATAGCATTGTTAAATTCTGAACGAGAGATAAACCTACCATTGGCGAGAACGAGATTCTGCATTTCAAAAAAATTCTCTGATACCCCAAGAATTGGAACATTTGAAATCTCCCCTTCTTTGGTTTCGATGGTTGCTATGGTTTTTGTGAAAAAACATATTCTGCTGAGCGTTTCGGCTTTTTGTTTTAAAAAAATCATTTCTTTGTAGGTCGGTTCTGGACGTTTTATGTATTCCCACCAAGGAAATTCTTCGTTGAATGAAAATACCCATGGCCATTTTTGAATATACAGAACTTTGGTACCCAGTTCGCTGATGCTTTTTTCTATTTGATATCGTATCGAATCAACAATTGAAAATACAAGAATTATCGAAAAAATTCCAATGGTTACTCCAAGCAAAGTTAGAAAAGATCGAAGCTTATTTAATACGAGCGATTGCCATGCAAAAGCAAAGCTTTCACGAAAAAGAACACCGAGTAAAATAAGTTTCTCTTTCATGGCCAGAAACTAAACGATTTACAGCATATTGAAAGAACAAATATACTGAAAGAAACAAGAATAGACCGCAGAATTTCTTGTTGAGTATGGGCATTTTGAAATAAACGCAAAGAAGCAACAAAACCAGTCATGATCGCCGAAAAAATTATCCAGTATATTAAGTTTACATCATAAAACCATTGATAAAAGATGAGTGTAAAAAACATGCCTGCCCATCCAAGTACATGAAAACTATAGTTCCATTTAAAAAGTAAAATCCATCCTCCTAACGAGTATAATAAAGACAGAAAAAGGTAATCCACATAAAAAGGCGGTAGGGAAATTCTACGATAGTTCATAAAAAGAAGAAAGAAAACAATGAGGTAGATCCCTAGAAAAAAATGACGACTATTTTTTTCTTGAAGTGCTGCGTAAATTTTCGTTTGCCATGCAATCAACGACAATAATAATACGAGAGCAACGGAAGCAATGATCGGAAAGGAAAGCCGCCAAACATAGGATGAGGGTAATAATTCATTCATATAAAATGAGCTAGTAAAAAGAATAAAAGCAAGCCAGATGACAACAAACACAGGGTGGGTAAGTATGGCTAAGATGTGAGCTATTTTTTGAGCTAGATTCATGTTAAATTTCTTTTCGCAAGCGGGCAACGGGAATGCCCAATTGTTCTCGATATTTGGCTACAGTACGACGTGCAATAGGATATCCTTTTTGTTTGAGTAATTCGACTAATTCTTCATCGGTCAGCGGATTTTTTTTGTCTTCTTCTTCGATAAGTTTTTTAAGAACGCTTTTGACTTCAATGGTTGATACTTCTTCACCTTCAGTATTTTCAAGTGACTCGGAAAAGAGTTTTTTCAAAAGAAAAGTACCATATGGAGTTTGCACATATTTACTGCTAGCAACGCGTGAAATGGTGGAAATATCTAAGTTGGTTTTTTCTGCAATATCTTTCAAAATCATGGGTTTGATTTTGCTTTCATCGCCTGTTAAGAAGAATTCTTTTTGATAATCCACGATAGCTTCTATGACTGTTTGAAGCGTATCATTTCGTTGCTTTAGTGCATCGATGAAAAATTTAGCAGCGTCAAGTTTTTGTTTGATAAACTGGATAACTTCCTGCGTTTGGGGATGATGTTTTTTTTGCTTTCTAAATGTTTCGTAGAGGGTTTGATAATATTTGTTGATACGAAGTTCGGGGATGTTCTTCGTATTGACGACAACCTGTAATTTACCATCGTCATTATAGACAATAAAGTCTGGGAAAATAGCTTGACTACCTTTACCTTCTGAAGTCGAATTGCCAGGTTTTGGATTTAGTTTTGTGATTACCTGGAGAGCTTTTTTAAGTTCTTCTTCCGTTATTCCTAACTTGCGTTGGATTTTATCAAAATGTTTTTTTGTAAATTCTTCGAAATATTCGTCCAGAATACGGATAGCTAATTGGATACTGGAATTTTTTTCTGGGATTCTACGAAGTTGTAACAGTAGACATTCTCGTAAATCTCTTGCTGCAATACCAGGAGGATCAAAGCTTTGTATGATGGAAATTACTTTTTCCACTTGTTCTGGGGATACGGCTATGTTGTAGTAAAAGGATAAGTCCATGGCGATGCTTCTTGCATCTCGTTTTAAATAGCCGTTGTCATCAATACTTCCGATAATATACTCCCCGATAAGCATTTCTTCTTCTGAGAGATCTTGTGTGTGGAGTTGTTCGTAAAGTAAATGATAAAAATTGCTTTCATCACGAAAAGGAATTTGACGTTCTTCATCATCGTTTGAATAGTTGTTGGCTTTTAGTTTATACGCAGGGATGTATTCGTCTTCTTCAAAATAGGCAGATAAATCAATATCATCTTTTTGATAGTCGTCATTAATTGTGGCTTCATCAAGCTCGTTTTCATTGGCTTCTTGATAAGCATTTTCTTCCTCATCAGAATCTTTAAAAGACTCTTCGTCTTCGTCCCACGAATCTCCAACTTCTTCAAGAGCGGGATTGTTTTCTATTTCTTCCTTTATTCGTTCTTCAAGAGCTATGGCTGGAATTTGAATAAGTTTTAATACTTGAATTTGTTGAGGAGAAAGTTTTTGTATTAATTTTTGTTGTTGTTTTAAACTCATTCTTGATTCCATGGGAATAAATATTTAAAAATCTGCATTTTTAGGCGTTCGTGGGAATTGGATAACATCACGGATGTTGGACATACCTGTAACGAAAAGGAGGAATCGTTCCAGTCCTAAACCAAAACCACTGTGGGGGACACTTCCAAATTTACGTGTTTCCAAATACCACCAGACATCTTTTATGGGAATGCCAAGTTCTTGTACTCTTTGTAAAAGCTTTTCGTAATCGTTTTCTCTTTCGCTTCCTCCTATGACTTCACCAATTTTGGGAAATAAAATGTCCATGGCTCTTACGGTCTTTCCATCTTCGTTAAGTTTCATGTAGAAAGCCTTGATTTCTTTTGGATAATCCGTGAGAATGACTGGATTTTTGAAGTATTTTTCTACCAAATATCTTTCGTGCTCCGATTGCAAATCGGCTCCCCAATATACAGGGAATTCAAAGGGTTGATTGCTGTTTTTGAGTATTTCTATGGCTTCGGTGTAAGTAAGTCTCACAAAAGGTTTTTCAAGCACTGATTGCAAACGTGAGATTAATTCTGGATCGTACATTTTTTGGAGAAAGAAAAGGTCATCCATGCAGTTATCGAGGGTAAAGCGGACGAGGTATTTCAAAAAATCTTCCGCCAAATTCATGTTATCTTCAAGGTCATAAAAAGCCATTTCGGGTTCTATCATCCAGAATTCTGCTAGGTGGCGTGGGGTGTTGCTGTTTTCAGCTCGGAAGGTGGGACCAAAAGTATATATTTCACCAAGAGCTAAAGCTCCAAGCTCACCTTCCAATTGGCCTGATACCGTTAGTTTTGTTTCCTTTCCGAAAAAGTCTTTTGAGAAATCGATGTTTCCTTGCTCGTCGCGAGGTGGATTGTCCAAAGGTAGCGTTGTTACACGAAACATAGCCCCGGCTCCTTCACAATCGCTTCCCGTAATAATAGGTGAGTGCCAGTAAACAAAACCTTTTTCGTGAAAATAGTGGTGAATAGCGTAAGAAACATTATGACGGATGCGAAAAACGGCTCCAAAGGTATTTGTGCGTGGGCGAAGGTGAGCTATTTCTCGTAGGAATTCGAGTGTGTGCCCTTTTTTCTGTAAAGGATATTCGTCGGCGGGGGCTGTCCCGTAGAGTTCTATCTCGCGGACTTTAATTTCACATGGCTGAGCAGCGCCAGGAGAGGAGACAAGTTCACCCGTGATCCGAATACCTGAACCCGTGGTTAATTTTTTTATAAAACTTTCTTCGAACTGATTGGGTTCAAAAACACATTGAATGGAATGGATAATAGATCCGTCGTTAACCGCTAGAAAAATGACACTTTTGCTTTCCCGACGTGTTCTTATCCATCCTTTTATCGTAATTTCTTTGCCAAGCCAATCTTGGTAGTTCTTTAGAAGTTCTTTGATTTTAATTCTTTTCATAATGTTCTATTCGCGTGACTCCGGGGGGACTCGAACCCCCAACCAACAGACCCGGAATCTGCCGTTCTATCCAATTGAACTACGGAGCCTCTTTCTTCTTGCAAATTTCTGCATTTTTTTGAATACATTTTATACAATTTTCGTAATTCAAGGTAAGTACTTACCACCAAAGTAAAAATAAATACTTGCTATTTGAGCTTCATCTAATCTTTGTTTTGAAATCTTCATTAACATGTGCTAATTCACGAAAAGAAAACCTGAAATTAAAATTTTAGCCATGTTTTTTGCATTAAAATTTTCGAAGAAAATCCCTTTTGAAGTAGGAAGATTTGCCTAAACTTTTCCTCATTCCAATTGCTGTAATTCTTCGTAAGATGGTAGCTCATTTTTTACTACCCATGTGTTGGTTTTTTCAGCATAAAAAATAAAACGTTGATCTGTGCCGTTGGTTATGAATACACTTTTAGCCCGAAGGGTAGCTACATAACTTGTTGCTTGCAATAAAACATCTTCGTTTAAGTTAACATCAGTTTTTTTAAATTCAAGCACCATCAAAAATCGACCTTGCTTATCAATGACCATCGCATCAAAACGTTTGTTCAGTTTATGGTAGGTTATCTTTTTTTCAACAACAATGTTCGTAAGAGGGTACCCCAAATGGTTGACCATGTAGTGCAAAAATTGCTGACGAATAAATTCTTCAGGAGTGAGAATTACCCATTTTTTTCGGAAAATGTCCAACACCCATAAGGTCTGACTGTCTTCTTTAATCGTTAATTCTTCCGGAGGAAAAGGCAAGCAAACATCTTTCACTGGGAATAGCTATTTTTGCAAAAATAAGCTATGCAAAAAGATGATATTGTAAAAAATTGGTTGCCTCGTTACACTGGACGAAAATTAGAAGATTTTGGACAATACATTTTGCTTACCAATTTTACTTACTATGTTGAAATGTTTGCTCAAAAATTTAATGTACCCATCGTAGGACTTAATCGCAATATGCCTAATGCTTCATATGACAACATTACCATCATAAATTTTGGTATGGGAAGTGCCAACGCTGCAACTATTATGGATCTTTTGAGTGCTATATCCCCTAAAGCTGTTTTATTTCTTGGCAAATGTGGTGCTCTTAAAAAGAATACTCGAGTGGGTGACTTTATTTTACCCATTGCTGCCATTCGCAAAGAAGGTACATCAAATGATTATTTCCCGCCTGAAGTTCCAGCTTTACCTGCGTTTGCGTTGCAACGAGTTGTATCCTCTGCCATACGAGACCATGGAAAAGATTATTGGACGGGAACGGTCTTTACGACCAACCGTCGTGTGTGGGAACACGATGAAGAATTCAAAGCATATTTGAAAAAGTTACGCGTAATGGCCATTGACATGGAATCTGCCACACTCTTTTCTGTAGGCTTTTATAATCACATTCCCACAGGAGCCTTGCTTCTTGTTTCCGACCAACCCATGATTTCAGAAGGTGTTAAAACAGAAGAAAGCGATCGGAGAGTAAACGAACTTTTTGTAAAAGATCATTTGAACATTGGAATTGATGCACTCATTGAACTTAAAAATAATGGTCGCTCGGTCAAACACTTGCTTTTCGACGAAAATTGATGGAATGAAAGAAAGCTTTGAAAACATAGTTCAAAAACTCAAGCAAAAGATTTTTTTCCCAGTGTATTTTTTTTATGGAGAGGAGCCTTATTTCATTGATTTTTTAGCAGAGCAGGTAGTTTCACAAGTTGTTCCACCCGAAGAACGAGATTATAGTGTGCATACCTATTACGGCAAAGATGTAAAAATAGATGAATTGATGGCTATGTTAAACATGCTTCCTATGTTTAACCTTTACAACATTTACCACATCAAAGAAGCTCAAGATATGGATAGTCGGGCATTTAAAAAGCTCGAAGAATATTTTTCCCATCCTGTCTCAACAAACATTCTCCTGCTTTCTTACAAAGGCATTCTTTCTAAGACTTTTCAAAAAAATATAGAAACAAACCCGAACATTGCATCTTTTTTCTCTTCTCCTTTGAAAGAAGCTGAGCTTTCTAATTGGCTCATAGAATATGCAAAGCGTAATGGATTTATTCTTACCAAAGAAACCGCACAAATTTTAATTTTTTCGCTAGGAAATGAATTGGGAAAATTGGTGCAAGAACTCGATAAAATTTTTATTTCTTTTTCTGCATCTCAAGATGCACACCGCATCATTGATATGAAAGTGGTAGAAGAGCAGGTGGGTATTTCAAGAAAATACAACGCTTTTGAACTAGTAAATGCCATTGCTAAAAAGGATAAAACAGAAGCCCTACGAATTGCCGTTTACTTTGCTCAAAATGAAGGAAAATTAAAAGATACTTCCGTGTTTATGGTTTTGCCTCTACTCACATCTTTTTTTGAAAAATTGCTCCTTTACATCTCTTTAAAAAGAGAAATCTCAGATAAAAAGCAGATTGCTAAAGATATGGACATACGAGATTTTCAACTTTGGATATACGAGGAAGGATCTAAAAATTATACCTTTGCCAAAATCACAGAAGCGTTGAAAATTTTAAGAAATTACGACATGGCTTTTAAAGGAGTTGATGCCCTTGTAGAACCCGAATTGTTTGTAGATTTGATCGAAAAATTGATTTTGTTATGATTCGCATAATTCCTGTCGCTGATAAAAAGTCAAAAAAAGCATTTATAGAATTACCTTTTAAAATTTACAAGGATAATCCTTATTGGATTCCACCTATAAAAGCAGATGAATATAAAATTTTTGATCTGAAAACCAATCCTACACTTAAATTTTGTGATGCAAAGCACTGGATAGCTGAGCGTGATGGAGAGGTTGTGGGGCGCATATCAGCTATAGTAAATCATGCGTACATAAAGAAAATTGGAAAACCCTATGGGCGTTTCAGTCGTTTTGAATGTATCCATGATCAAGAAGTTGCTGTAGCTTTATTTGAGACTGCTGAAAATTGGTTGAGAGAGCGAGGAATGAAATACGTTCATGGTCCGTTAGGGTTTACAAACTTGGATCTCCAGGGACTTCTGGTTGAAGGTTTTGAAGAATTACCCTCGATTGCATCTGTCTATCATTTGCCTTATTATAAAGAACTTGTCGAAGCATTGGGTTATGAAAAAGAAATAGATTGGGTGGAATTTAGACTTGAAGTAACCCAAGAAATTCCAGAAAAAGTTATTCGCCTTGTGACTTTGATCAAAGAGCGATATGGCCTGGAAGTAAAGCATTTTACTTCTTCTGGTCAAATGAAAAAATATGCTCCATATGTTTTTTCGATTTTAAATAAGGCTTTTGATGAATTGCCTTATGTTGTTCCCTTTGATGAGGAAACGGCTACATTTTACATTGATAAATACTTTTCCATTCTTAATCCTCATTTTGTGAAAGTTATTGTGGACAAATCTGATCGACTTCATGGTTTCATTGTTGGTTTGCCAAGCCTTTCAAAAGCTATGCAAAAAGCTCGCGGCAGATTGTTTCCTTTTGGGATCTTTCATATCATGCATGCATTAAAGCACCCTGAAGTAGTTGACCTTCTTTTGACGGGTGTTGAGCCAGAACTGCAAGGGCAGGGGGTTCCTGCATTGCTTATGTACGAATTACACAAAGTTTTACATGAATATGGGGTAAAATATGTTGAAACCACAGGAATTTTTGAAAACAATTACAAAGCCATTCAAACCTGGAAGAATTATCCACATGTACAACATAAAAGACGCAGATGTTATGTTAAAGGCCTTTAGTCATAGTCTTTTTTTGGTGATGTCTCTCATGCTTTTGGGTCAAAATGCCACAATACGTGGTTTTGTCTACGATAAAAACAGCGGTGAGCCTATTATGTTTGCTAATGTTTATTTGAAAGGGACAACTTTAGGAGCTGCAACCGATCTAAAAGGGTACTTTGCGATTACGCAAGTGCCTGCAGGTAAATATACTTTACTGGTAACCTACCTCGGATATGATACCATTCGTGAAGAAATTGTTGTTCAACCTCATGAATTTATAAACAAAAAATATTACATGCAAAAGTCCACCAAGGTGCTGAAGGCTATAGAAATAAACGCCTTGCGTTCCCGCGATACCACTCGAACACAGGTTAGTGTCGAAAAGGTTGATCCCATCCAGATTAAACAATTACCAACCTTTGGAACACCAGACTTAGCTCAGTATTTAACCAATATTCCAGGTATTATCACCACGGGGGATCAAGGTGGTCAGCTTTACATACGTGGGGGCTCTACTATTCAAAATAAAGTTATTCTTGATGGGATGGTGATTTACAATCCTTTTCATAGTATAGGCTTTTTTTCTGTGTTTGAAACAGAAATCATTCGTAATGTCGATGTTTACACAGGAGGATTTGGAGCTCAGTATGGAGGTCGAATTTCTTCAATCATGGATATTACAACTCGCGATGGAAACAAAAAAAGATGGAGTGGCTTTGTATCTGGAAGTCCTTTTGGGCTGAACACTGTCATAGAAGGGCCTATTAAAAAACAGCAAGAAGATTCCCCCGGTGCAATTACCATCATACTTGCTGGAAAAAATTCTTTTTTAAGTCAGACTTCCCCGGTGGTATATCGGTATGTTGACACAGCAGGGCTACCTTTTGACTACCAAGATATATATGGGAAAATAACATTTCATGCTGATAATGGTTCGAAGGTCAATTTCTTCGGTTTTAATTTCACCGATAAGGCAGATTATCAAAATGTGGCTTATTACCATTGGAAGGCTCATGGGGCTGGGGCAAATTTTCTCCTTTTACCTGCAGGAGTGCCAACAACGGTTGGAGGCGTCGTTGCTTATTCCGATTATGATATAACCCTTACCGATCCTTCTCATCTACCTAAATATTCAAGTATTTCAGGTTTTAATGTCGGGTTGGCAGTAAATTATTATTTACCTAAACAAGCAGAAATTAAATTTGGCCTAGAAATGCTAGGTTTTAGCACCGACTTGCAGTTGTACAATGCTCTCATGAGGCTTATTCAGCAAAAAGAAAATACTACTGAGTTTGCTGGATATGTAACTTACAAGAAAATTATCAAAAAGTTAATACTCGAGCCGGGATTTCGTCTGCATACGTATCCTAGTTTATCGGAAATTTCACCCGAGCCGCGTTTTAGCTTAAAATATAATTTGAGCAAAAAAGTATCTCTTAAGTCGGCGGGAGGATTTTATTCGCAGAATTTGCTTTCTAGTACTTCCGACCGAGATATTGTAAATTTATTTTATGGTTTTCTTTCTGGTCCTGATAATTTGCAAGATAAATTCGAAGGAAAAGACGTCACAAGTCGTCTTCAGAAAGCTCAACATGCTATTTTCGGTGTCGAACTAGGTCCCTTTGCTAAATACCTCACTTTGGGAATAGAAGCTTATTACAAAAACTTTTCTCAGCTTATTACTTTAAATCGTAATAAAATCTACGACGATAGTCCTGACTATTCTGATAAGCCTGACTATTTGAAAAAGGATTTTATCATCGAAAAGGGTTATGCCGATGGCATTGAAACTTCCATCAAGTATCAATCGAATATTTTTTATGCGTGGGTCGTGTATACTTTTGGTTATGTACGGAGAACGGATGGACTCATTACCTATTATCCTCATTACGATAGGCGGCACAATGTAAATGTTATTTTAACTTACACTCCAGGAGACATTAAAAAATACGAATTTAGCCTTCGATGGAATCTTGGAAGTGGCTTTCCTTTTACCCAAAGTACAGGCTATTACCCCTCCCTCACTTGGAATGACGATTTTACACAATCCGTCGATCAAACTCAAATGCAATTAGGTATTTTATATGGTCCCTATAACAATGCTCGCCTGCCATACTATCATCGTTTAGATCTTTCTGCGAAGAGAATATTTTACCTTTCTGAAAATACAAAACTCGAAATGCAGCTAAGTGTAACGAACGCTTACAATCGAAAAAATATTTTTTACGTAGATCGGATTACGGGAAAAGTGGTTTATCAATTACCCATTTTGCCCAGTCTTTATGTGGCTTTAAGATTTTAAGTCATGTTGCCTTTTCGAACATATCAGAATGTCGAACGGTTTATTATGCAACAACTTCCTATGTTCCAACGCATAGGAGCACCTGCTTACAAAGCAAATTTAGATAATACCATTGCTTTGCTCGATGCACTCGGCAATCCTCATGAACAGTTTCTTTCTATTCACGTTGGTGGAACCAATGGCAAAGGAAGTGTTTCTCATATGCTTGCCTCTATTTTGCAAGAAGCAGGCTATAAAACGGGACTTTTTACCTCTCCGCATTTAAAGGATTATCGAGAACGAATCAAAATAAATGGGCAGCTCATTGAAAAATCATATATAAAAAAATTTATAAATGCTCATTTGGATATCATCACGCAATTGAAACCATCCTTTTTTGAGTTAAGTGTTGCTTTAGCTTATGATTATTTTTTTCAAAAAAGAGTTGATGTGGCTGTAATTGAAGTTGGCATGGGAGGACGTCTCGATAGCACCAATTTGATTACTCCTTTATTAAGCATAATTACACATGTCGACTACGATCATATGCAATTTTTAGGAGATACTTTAGAAAAAATCGCCATAGAAAAGGCTGGCATCATTAAAAGCAAAGTACCTGTTCTTTTGGGGCGTAAGCAAGAAGAGATCGCTCATGTGTTTGAGCAAAAATCAAAAGATTTATCTGCGTCTCTTTTTTATGCCAAAGATATAGTGCAAGAAATTCAATTTCGTTCGTTAAATCCGTTGGCTAGTTTTGTGGATGTTTTTGCAAAAACTCTTCAAACAAATTATTTTATACAAAGTCCACTTATTGGCTGGTATCAGGAAGAAAACATTGCTACTGTAATAGCAGCATCTGAACTTTTAAGCCAAAAGGCTGGTGTAAACATACAAAAAAAACATGTTGAAAACGGAATTAGGAATGTGTTGGATAACACTGGATTTAAAGGAAGGTGGTATGTTAAGCGACTAAAGGTTCCTGTAATTTTTGACATAGGACACAACGAAGAAGGGATTCGTGAAGTCTCAAAAATGTTAGGTTATTTCATGCAACGTCCCTTACATATTGTTCTTGGTATGGTTGAAGACAAAGATCATAAAAATGTTTTAAAATACCTCCCAAAGGATGCCAAGTATTATTTCTGTAGACCTTTAGTACCTCGTGGCTTTGATGCAAATGAACTAGCAAAACTTGCTCATGAAGTTGGATTAAAAGGAAAAACATACTCCAGCGTGAAAAAAGCACTTTCGGCAGCCTTACGGTCTGCTGAAAGCAATGCAATTATTTTTGTCGGTGGCAGCACCTTTACGGTAGCTGAAGCTATTTAGCAATTACTAATTTCTTAGGTAAGGACATATTTTCATCCACTATTTGATAAAAATATACCCCGGCAGCCCAGTTTCTTACATCAAGTGGAAAAGATGAAAGAGAAATTTCACAAATAATTTTTCCCGTCATGTCCTTGAAAATTATGTGAGAGTTATCTTGTTTAAAGTTTTTGATGTAAATGAATTCTGATGCTGGATTTGGGTAAATAAGAGCCAGAGAAAGTTCATTTTCAGATACGCCCGTGGGTGTAGCAGTGTATTTAACATAAACTGCAACAGAGTCATTGGGATCATTGTCGACAAAAAAAGTATAACGAAGAATCGATGTGCCCAATTGCCCTTGGGGATGATATTCTCCCCAGAAACTATGATTATCAGTTGTTTGAGCTGGAATAGTGATAGCTTGTGGTGAAACATAAACAGATGGGATATAGCATTGACCCCAACAAAAAGTGTTTTCAGTTCCAGGTACTATGCTGATTTCTGTCTTTTTTACTTTGACAGCTAAATCAGTGTTTGTGTTGTTGCTTACAAATAAATAAGCAGTAATCGTTGTATTAACTCCTGAGTCTCCATAGAAAACAACTGTGTCGTTGGGTGGTATAGCTCCTCCTTCATACGAAAGACTCAAACTCGATTGTGCAAAGGTTAATTGCATTAAGCCGAAACTTAAAATTCCTAATAAAAGTGTTTTCATTTTTTTTTGCAAAAATATGATTTGTTAAAATTTATTTATCTTTGCGAAAATATACGTAAGATGAAAAAGATTTCTCTTTTTCCAATTTTTTTGGTAAGTTGGTTTTCTGCAGCTTTGTTGGCGCAACCAACGATTGTTAGCACGCAACCTACAAACAAAAATGTAATTCTTGAAGAGTATACAGGGATGCATTGCTCTTTTTGTCCTGATGGCCACCGTATTGCTAATCAACTTATGCAAACCTATCCAAATCGAGTTTTTTCTATCTTGATCCATCAAGGGAGTTATGCCGTTCCGGGCAGTGGAGAACCCGATTATCGTACGCCTTTTGGTGATGCATTGGCTGGTCAAACTGGATTAACAGGCTATCCTGCTGGAACGGTAAATAGACATGTTTTTACTAACCCTGCTCCTATGACTCCCGGTGGTACAGCTCAGGGCCGTGGAAATTGGCAAAATTGTGCAACTCAAATCATGGCCATGCCTTCTCCTGTTAACATTGCCATAGACTTAAATTTGAACTATCAAACAAGGCAACTATCGATTCTTGTGGAGGTATATTACACTGCTAATGCTTCAAATTCAACGAATAAGCTAAATGTTGCCCTTTTGCAGGATTATGTAAAAGGACCACAGGCTGGTAGTTCATACAATCCTAGTCAAATAGCACCTGATGGACAGTATTATCACATGCATATGCTAAGAACGCTTCTTACAGGTCAATGGGGTATTACCATTCCTCAAACAACTGCTGGTACTTTTTGGGATACAACGATTGTCTATACTGTTCCTACAAACTTTAACAATGTTCCCGTTGATTTAGGCAATTTGAAAGTTGTTGCTTTTGTCGCAGAAGGGAATCAAGAAATTTTAACGGGAGTTGGTAAAAACGTTCCTGTTAGTTTAGATGCAAGTGTTTTTGCTATGTCCAATGTATCTGAATTTTCTTGTTACAATCAAATAACGCCTTCGATTAAAATTAGAAATGAAGGACTAGATACAATTATTTCTTATGACATTGAGTATGGGGTTAAAAATGGTGTTTCTGATACTTTACATTTTGATGATACTCTCTTTCCTGGGGCAATCAAATCAATAAACTTACCTGCTCTGAATGCATTAAATGGATATAATGTGGTTTATGCAACCATTTTCAATACCAACGGTCAAGCTGATAATAGATCATTCAATAATACTTATCAGATCTCAGTGACAAGGTTTTACAATCAAATTAATCCTCCTTATAGTCAAGATTTTTCAAGCACAATATTTCCTCCCAACAACATGAGTATACAAGACATTTCAAAAGATGGTAAATGCTGGATGAGATCGACGGCAAACAGTGGATCTGCTATAATTCCCTTTTATAGTATTGAAGTAGGTAATGAAGATGCTCTTTACATTGCCCCGCTAGATTTATCTTCTCTTCAAAAACCTGCGTTGAAGTTTAAAGTAGCTCATAAAATGTACAATTCTTCTTATATCGACAAGTTATATGTTCAAGTTTCAACGAATTGTGGAACATCATGGGCTACAAAATGGTTTAAACAAGATCCGGACTTGGCTACTTCTGCTTCATCACAAAATGAGTATACAAACCCGTCAACCTCTGATTGGCGAGACGAATACGTTGATCTGTCATCGTATGCTGGGCAACAAAATGTGATAATTAGATTTAATGCGGTAAGTGGCTACGGGAACAATCTTTTCCTGGATGATATTAACATTGTTGAATCTACTGCATTAAGTGATGATGTTAAGTTTGATTTGATGCTCTATCCGAATCCTGCGAATGAAGAAGTACATCTTTTACTTAACCAAACTCCTTTTGAACCTATGACCTTACAAGTGTTTAACACTGAAGGAAAGCTTGTTTTTAATGACAAACTATCATCATCCTCTTACGTGCTTCCTGTTCAAAGCATGAGCGATGGACTGTATTACATTGTTCTCAAATCATCTAACGAGGTTATTAAACGTCCTTTTGTTATTCAGCGTTGAAATTTCATATGAAAGAATTTTTAATGAGGCTGTCGTAAAGACAGCCTTTTTTATGTAAATATGGTGGAATAAATCTATTATGTTTTTAAGCTACGACAATTGTCTTGTGCAGAACATTTAGCTTTTGAATAAATACTTTTTTCAACGCCAAATGATTCATATATATGCATGTTAAAGCTTTGGTGGTTCGAAAATATCAAAATACGTACAAGGAGATTCATGTTCTAAAGCAATAGAACCTAATATTCCATTTCATCGACGCATTACTAGTGATGGAACATTTTATCATGACAGAGGAGAAGTTAATTTTTCACTGATTAAATCTATAACAAAACCCATCCAGGATAAAGTTTTGTTTTTTCTACATGGGTTGGTAGATTTTTTTTCAAAAGCATGGATTATCCGTTAGTATTGATAACCGAAAAGAGTTGCTTTGGAACGAAAGAAAAATAAGTGATACAGCTCAATATCTTTGGAAAAACAGATTATTATTTTATGGGACATTACTCGTCGAAGCTAATCTAGACTGATTGCATTTTTTGCTAAAAAAAATCATCGGTATGTAGATAAAAACTAGATTCTGTTCCTTCTTCTGAAATTAACTTAAAAAAGTTAAAAAGTACACGATGGAAGAATGGTCTGAACTTCTCGAAAAGTTTTTATGTGTTGCCTTTCCCATTTTAGAAAAGATTTCTTTTGAAGAGTGCTATATGAACAAAAAGATAAAATTTATGCGTTGACAAAAAAATATTTGACATGGGAATGGAATATTGCTATCATGCGATCTACGATGATAATCTTATTTATAACCTTTGGGCATTGATGCAAGGTTGTATGTAAAAAATGTATTGTTATGAACTAATTGATTCAAAAAATAAAACTTTAGATGGGTTCTATAAGTTGCAAGGTTTAAAACATAAACCTTTGTCCATATTAGCATATGTTTAGGATCAGAAGTTGCTTTTGCAAATTTTAATAATTTTTTGGTTACTTTATTTTTAACTAACTTTGGCATAAATTTTTCTTCACATGGTAAAAAGTTTTTTTATGAAGCGAATGTATTATTTAGTACCAACAGTTTTGTTGTTAATGGGTTGTAAGACCAGGACGGTTTACCAACCTATATTGGTGCCAGCTGAGATTAATATACCGCAACACATTCAACTTATTGGGGTACTAAATCGTAGCTTGCCTGACAAAGGAGATAGGTTAATTAATATAGTGGAAGGCTTTTTGTCGGGAGAAACTGTTTTTGGCGATAGATCAGCATCCTTCAATGCTTGTCGCGGATTAGTTGAAAGAGTAAATTCCTCACCTCGTTTTAAGGCTGTTTTGCTTGAAGGAGAAAGGTATTATGGGACGGGAACAAAGGAATTTCCTGCTCCTTTGAGTTGGAATGAGGTAGATATGCTTTGCAAAAAATATAATGTTGATGCTATTGTTGCCCTAGAAACATTTGATAGTGATTTTGGTTTGGTTAAAAATGTAGAAGAAGTTGAAAAAGTCATTAATTATGTAGTTCAGAGAGTTCCTGTTCACAATGTTGATTTGCATGTGAGGGTAAATGCTGGATGGCGAATTTATGACAATGTTACCAAACAAATTATTGATTCAAAAGTTTTTACAGATATGAAAGGGTATCATGCAGAGGGAGCTACACCGGAAGAGGCTTTAGCAAACTTGCCTTCCAAGCGTGCAGTATTGAATGAAACGGGCAATTTCGCAGGTCAAATGATGGCATTTCGAATTACTCCTAGTTGGATAACCATTGGTCGTTATTACTATGTTGCCGGACATCCCAAGTTCAAAGAAGCCAAAAAATATGTAAAGGTTGGTGATTGGAAAAAGGCCGTTGAAATTTGGACTCAACTGACCAGAAGTTCCAACCCTAAGATTGCTGCCATGGCTGCTCATAACATGGCGGTTGCGGCAGAAAGAGAAGGGCTCATAGATGTTGCTTTAGATTGGGCGAACAAAGCATATCAAAATTTTGGCCTAAGGAGAGAACATTCTTACATTAATCAACTCCAAAATCGAAAGATGCAAATGCAACAATTGAAGGAACAATTACCCAATGTTGACCCTCAAAAAAGATAAAAAAAACTGCCTTATAGGCAGTTTTTTGATTTACATTTTCTTTTCCTTAATTCTTGCTTTTTTACCTCTTAAGTTTCTCAAGTAAAAAATACGAGCGCGGCGTACTTTCCCTTTTTTAACAATTTTAATGTCTTCAATAAAAGGACTAGCAAATGGGAAAATTCTTTCAACACCCACGTTGTTGGATATTTTGCGAACGGTAAAGGTTTTGTTGTTGCCTTTACCTGCTATTTGAATTACAACACCAGTGTAAGCTTGAATACGCTCCTTGTTTCCTTCAATGATTTTATAATTAACGGTAATGGTATCGCCAGGTTTAAAATCAGGGAACTGCCTTTTCGGTAAAACCTGTTCTTCTACGTATCTCAGAATTTCTCCCTTGTTCATAGTGGTAAATTTATAAAAATTGGAGTGCAAAGTTACAAATTTTTATTTTTGCAAAAAATGAATTTTCTTGATGAAGTTTTTTTTCTTTTAGGAGAAAATGCTTATCCATCCATTTCATTTCCAATTTTTCAGGCAAGTAATTTCAAGTTTTCTTCGGTTAGTGATTTTAAAGCAGCTTTAGAGGATGAGGAAAATCACTTGATTTATTCTCGTGGAAACAATCCTACGTTGGGCGTACTTGCTCAAAAACTTGCTGCATTGGACGGCAAGGATAAAGCTTTGCTGTTTTCATCAGGAATGGCAGCCATTACTACTGCTATCATTTCGCAGGTACAAGCAGGCGCTCGTGTTCTATGCATGGAAGGAGTTTACTCTTGGATAGTACATTTACTAAAAAATATTTTGCCTAAATTTCATGTGGACACAACTTTTGTAAGTCATGATCGTTTGCTTGAAATGATTGATTCTACGTATAAGTTAATTTATATCGAAAGCCCTTTGACCAAGACATTTGAGCTCGTCGATCTTGAACAAATTTGTAGTAAAGCTCATCAAGCAGGAGCTATTGTGATTATGGATAATTCCTATTCTTCACCACTTCGACAAAGACCAGGTGATTTTGGAGTGGACATTGTGGTCTATAGTGCCTCTAAGTACACTGGAGGTCATAGCGATGCCATAGCAGGGTATTTAACTTGCAATAATGATCTTTATTCGAAGATATTTAATCATGAATATTTAACTTTTGGTGGCATTATGGCTCCTTTTCAAGCCTGGTTGTTGTTGCGTGGATTAAGAACGCTAAGGGTGAGATTAGATGCCATCGAACGAACTACGTGGGAAGTAATTCGTTTTTTGGAGTCACATCCAGCTATTGAAAAAGTATTTTATCCTGGGTCAGCTTCAGCAGCTCAAAGAAAACTTTTTGAAAAACAGATGCGGGGCATAACGGGTTTATTTTCCATTCAATTTAGAAACAAAAATCCAGAAAAGATCAATATCTTTTGTGAGAATCTAAAGTACTTTCGTTTGGCTGTAAGTTGGGGCGGATATGAATCTCTCGTGCTTCCTTACACGATGTGGGAATCTACAAAAAACGAAGGGATGGTAAGACTAAGCATTGGACTTGAAGATGCATCAACGCTAATTGCTGATCTTTCTGAAGCCTTTCGCATTTATCAGGACTAAAGTAATTTTGTAAAAAAAACATGTCTTTCGATCAAACTAGGGAAATTATCATTCAAACAGCTCAGCGCTTATTTGCACGTTTTGGTTTTCAAAAAACTTCCATGGACGAAATAGCTCGAAAAGCTCGAAAGGCTAAAGCTTCGTTGTACTATCATTTTAAGAGTAAAGAAGATCTTTTTCGAGAAGTTGTACAAAAAGAAATCAGTGAAATCCAACTTTCTTTAAAAGAAATTGTTCAAGAACCGTTGCCTGCCGATCAAAAATTGAAAAAATATCTCATCAAACGTTTTGAGATGATTATGCAGGCGATTAATTATTTAGAAAGCTTGCGTTCTGATTTTTTAGAGCATTTGGAATTTATCGAAGATGTAAGAAAAGAGTTTAATAGTTGGGAAAAAGATCAAGTCGTGGCGATTCTTGAAGAGGGAATTCGGGAAAATATATTTGATGAGACAGTGAAGAATGAAAAAGTTTTTCAAGCTATCTTGCGATTTATTCAAGGTTTACAATTTGCCATGATTTCAATTATGAAAGAAAAATCTGTTGATTTCTCGATCGAGATTGAGATATTGATTCAAGGACTTAAACATTATAAAAAAGAATAAAAAATTTTTCAAAAACATGTTTGGATATTATTTTTTTGTCTAATTTTGAACCATAAAACGAAAAAAGTTTAAAAGCATGAGGGTCAAGACATTCAATGTAGTGTCAAGTGTGATGAAAAATAAAATCACACGCCCATTGGTTGATTATTACATAAAGAGGACGATAAGAAACAAAATTTTGAAGTATGATGATCCCAGCTTTTCAGAAATTACTAAAGAATATCAGGCTCTTGCATTTTGGACCATGTATCGTTCTGTGATGAGAAATGTTGATAAAAATTACCTACGTTTTGATGTGTTAGCCCGGATTATTGAGGTTTTCCTAAAAAATGTTGTTTTAAGCAATGCTTCAAAAGAAGCTCGAAGCAAGTTCCATGCAAAATATGGACAAAATCCACCTACTTTTTTCGTGCTTTCCCCTACGCAGGTTTGTAATTTACAGTGTGTGGGGTGTTATGCAGCTTCTTCTGCATATACCAAAACTACATTGAGCTGGGACTTAGTGAATCAGGTAATTCAAGATGCGCATGATAACTTGGGAATGCGATTTTTTGTGATATCTGGAGGTGAACCCTTAATGTACAGAGATAACGGCAAAACTATCCTTGATTTATTCGAAAAATGGAATGATGCTTTCTTTTTAATGTATACCAATGGAACGTTAATTAATGAGAAAATTGCGTTGCGGATGGCCGAATTGGGAAACGTAACTCCAGCTATTTCGCTAGAAGGTGGGCAAAAAGAAACCGATGAACGACGTGGCGATGGTGTTTTTGCTAAAATACTAAAGGCAAGAGATAATTTAATTAAAGCAGGTGTCCCCTTTGGGTTTTCTATAACGGCTACTTCAAAAAATATTCATCATCTTTTGTCGCTAGAGTTTTATGAAAAATTATATGAAGAATACGGGGCAACTTATTTATGGATTTTCCAATACATGCCCATTGGAAGACATTTTACAAAAGATCTCATGATAACTCCCGAGCAACGTATTGAACTTTTCAAAATTCAAGAAAAACTTTTGCGTGAAAAGGGTTATTTCTTAGCTGATTTTTGGAATAGTGCTCCTATGTCTAACGGCTGCATTTCTTCTGGTAGACCAGGCGGGTATTTTTACATTGATTGGAATGGAAACATCATGCCATGTGTATTTGTTCCTTATTACTTGGATAACATAAAAGAAATTTACGGTCAAGGTAAAAAGCTTGAAGATGCATTGTTTTCACCTCTTTTTGTTAAAGGTAGAGAGTGGCAGCAGAGCTATTTGGGTGATAGAAATAACCCAGGCAACATGCTAAGGCCGTGCTTTTATCGAGATCATTACAGAACTTTCCATCAGATAGCTACCAGTGTTCAAGCAAAACCCGAAAATGAAGAAGCTGCTGAAACAATACAATCATCTAATTATTATGATTTCATGATTGAATTTGATGATGATTTGAAAAATCTGGCTGACCCTATCTGGGAAGAAATGAAAAAAACAGTTAACGAAAGAGTGAAAAATATTACAAAACAACACGCTTAAACCAATTTTTTAGTATTTCTAATCCAAGTGGAGTGAGGTGAGATTCGGGGTGAAATTGAACTCCACCGGCGGGGAATTTGTTATGAAAGATGGACTGAACAATGGGTGGATTGATGAGACTATATGTAGATGTTACATGGAGGGTTGGTGGCATGTTATCTTCTGATGCCGCCCACGAATGATAAAGTCCAACTTGGAGACGAGCGGGTAGGTTTTCAAAAAAAGGGTAAGGGTCTACAACTTGAATATTTGTCTGAAGCCCATGAAGAGGGGATTCGAGTTGAAACAATGTGCCTCCTTCATGGATAACAAGAGCTTGCATTCCTAAACATACTCCAAGTACAGGTATCCGATGTATCGATTGATGAATGATTTCTTGTAGTTTGTTTTCGTGTGGGGCTCCCGGTCCTGGTGATATCACCAATGCATGATAGCGACTGAGTAAACGCACAGAGAAATGTTCGGGATAAAAGACATCTACCCTTTCAACATGAGGAAGCTGTTCCAGGTATCTTTTTAAAATAAAAGTAAAAGAATCATGGTTGTCAACCAACAAAATGTTCATCATGCTCAAAATTACTTTTTTTTTACCATTGAAAATTTTTTAAAAAAATTTTTGCATAATTTGAACATTTTATAATTTTGTTCAAAAATTAAAAATTATGTTTAAAAGATTGTGGTTGATCCTTTTTCCGGTGTGGCTTTTAGCTCAACCATCTTTGAGTTTACAGGAGTGTCTGGATGAAGCCATGAAGAACAATTTGAGCCTTCAACGAAAGCAAAATGCAGTAGACTCCGCTCGTGCTTTTCGAAATAGTGTTCGTGCTCAATTTTTCCCTTCTATTGATTTCTCAGGAACCTATTTACGACTGAATAAGCAATTCAGTTTATTTGAAAATGATGTACTCATGCCTCTTGTGCCCTATATGGTTATTGATCAACAAACGGGAAAGGTGGATCCAAGCAAGTTTAATGATCCCATCATAGCTGCAACATATCTTGTTATTGATCCTCAAACGATGAAACCGGTAACGGATAAAGATGGAAATCCAATTTTTCGCAATTATGCATGGTTACCTGCGGATAAAGCAAAACTTGGAGTGAAGGATAATTATTTATTGCAATTTTCATTGAAGCAGCCTGTATTTCTAGGTGGTAAAATATGGTATGGATATAAGATTGCTCGCCAGCTGGAAAATATCTACGCTTTGCAAAAAGAAGCAACAGAAGAAAATATCATGAGCGACATTATTGAAAAGTATATGCAAATCGTTGTTACTTGGCAAAGAATTAAAGTAATTCAGCAGTATAAACAAATGATTTCTAAAATCATGGAAGATTTAAACAACTATAAGCAGGAAGGTATAGTTACTGAACTGGAAGTTCAACAGGTTAAAACTCGCTACAATGAAGTTGTTCTGAACGAACTTCAAGCTTCGCAGGGACTTGTGATGTTGCGAATGTTTTTAAATCAAAAAATGGGTCATCCTTTAGCGTCTTTTTGGATCCCGAAAGATACAGCTTTTACTTTACCTGAAGTTACTCTGGACACTGCAAAGTTACTAAACGATGCCATGAGTTCTCGTGTTGAATTGAAAATGTTGGATGAGAAAATTAAGATATCATCCTATCAGCAAAGAATGACCTATGGAGATATGTTGCCGCAAATAGGTTTTTTGGCAAACTATCTCATCATGAAACCTTCACCTTATCAAGGATTTAAGAATGTTTTTGATAATGATTATCAGCTGGGTGTGTCGATTGTAATACCTCTTGTTCATGCTGGTGACAAATGGTACAAGGCTAAAATGGCTAACATAGCAGCTCAAAATGATGTGTTAATGAAGCAAGAAGCGGAAGCATTGATAAAGCTAGATGTAATGAACAAATATTTTGCTTATACCGAAGCTCTTCAGAAAATAGTACTGACAACAGAAAAACTAAAACAACAAGAGTTGAATTTAAAGCAAAAAACAGATCTTTTTAACGAGGGAATGATTAAGTCGACAGATATATTGCAAGCTCAGAGCGACTGGTTCAATGCAGAAGTGGATAAACTCGATGCTATTTCTTCCGCTTGGGTCGCATATTATCAATTGTTAAAGGCAAGTGGGAAATTAAAATAAAAAAATATATGGAATGCATGAAAAAGTTAGGTATTTTTCTCCTCTTCTTGATTTTTGTAGGAGGATGTTCTTCAAAAGGGAAAAAAGCAACAGCCACAGAAGATAGTAAGACGAATGAAATTTTACGGGTCGAAGTAGTGTCTCCTGTTCGACGCAATCATGTTTTTACCAAGGAATACAACGGTTTATTTAAACCTTTTAAAGAAGCTAATGTTGGAAGTTCTTTGCCTGGGAAGGTTGAGAAGATTTTTGTACCTGAAGGAAAAACTGTTCAACAAGGAGAGATGCTTGCTCAACTTTCTTCGGAACTGCTAGTACAGGCAGAAATCGAGTATCTTACTTTGAAGAAAGACTTTCAACGCGTGTCAAATTTGTATGAAAAAAATAGTATTTCGCAGCAAGATTATGATCACGTAAAGGCTCAATATGAAGCAGCTCAAGCAAAATATGAGATGCTAAAGAAGAATACGGAAATACGGGCACCATTCTCGGGTGTTGTCATGAAACATTTGGTGAAAGAAGGAGAAAATTTTTTCTTTTCTCCTTCGCTTGATCCAACCTACAGCATGACATCTGGGATCATTCAGCTTATGCAAATTGACCCACTGCTTTGTGTGGTTGAGGTTGGTGAAAAGGAATATTCGTCTATTCGTTTAGGTCAAAAAGTCGAGATAGAACCTTACGCCTTTCCCGGTAAAAAAATAGAAGGAACGGTTTATCGTTTTGAACCTTTGGTTTCGGGTGTGGATAGGCTCGTGCGGGTGCAAATTCAGGTTCCTAATACATTGCGTCTTTTGCCGGGGATGGGAGCCAAGGTGAGAATCCCCATGGAAGCAAGGTATTATGTGACTTTGCCATTGGAAGCACTGTATACCGATCCGTTAACTAACAAAACTTATGTTTTTGTTTCTGAAAATAACAAGGCTGTAAAAGTTCCTGTGCAAGTTGCAACGGTCGTAGGTGATTCTATTTTGTTTGAGGATTTTCCGCTTGATAAAAAAGTAATTTGCACCAAAGTGAAACAGCTGAAAGATGGTCAGCAAATTGAAGTAATTCAAAATAAGTAAGCTATGAAAATTACAGAAGCTTCGATTCGAAATCCGCTGGGTACCATCATGGCTTTTGTAGCCATATTGTTTTTTGGATTGCTTGCTAATTATTATTTGCCTCGAGATATTTTCCCAGATATTGAATTTCCTACGCTCACGGTCATGACAGTTTACCCTGGCGCTGCTTCTCAAAATGTTGAAGAGAAGGTAACAAAACCCCTGGAAGCCATTTTATCCAATACGACCCATCTGAAAAAAATTCAATCTTTCAGTAGAGAAAATGTTTCCATTATATCGCTCCAGTTCGATTGGGGAACGGATATCACTGAAGCTGCAGCTGAAGTTCGTGATTTGCTTGAGTATGTGAAAAACGATTTACCTGATCAGGCTTACTCACCACTTATTATGAAAATAAATAATAGTGTCTTTCCTGTGGTAATCTTGGGAATTGGTGCAAAAGAAAATTACGATAAAATTCATGAACTTATCCAAAATAGAATAATTCCAGAATTGAGAAGATTAGACGGAGTGGGGACGGTGCTTACTATAGCTGAGCCTACACGAGTCCTTGAAATTACGCTAGAGCAAAGCAAAATGGCGAGATATAGACTAACTTTATCACAGATTCAGACTTTTTTATCACTGAACAATATTTCTATTCCTGCTGGAAGCATTAAGACTTCGAAATGGGATATTTCACTAGAAGTTCCAGCTGAGTTTGAATCGCCCGAGGATATTCAAAACATGCTTTTACCTCTTCCTATGGGCGGGAGTATCCGTTTAAATGAGGTAGCAACAATACGTTGGAAATACAAAGAAAAAGATGAAATTACGCGTACCGCTGGAAAACGTGCAGTTGCTCTTATGGTACAAAAACAAACCGATGCAAATACCCTTAAGGTATTTAAAAATGTAATGAATGCTCTTCCGCGAATACAAAAAAATTTACCTCCCGATGTAACAATTACGCAAGTTTTTAATACCGCAGAAAGTGTCGAACAGTCTCTAAAAAATCTAGGAAATACCTTGTTGTCTGGTGGTATTCTTGTGGTAATAATAACTTGGATATTTCTTCGTCGTTGGCGTAGCAGTCTAATTGTTGGACTAACCATTCCGTTTTCACTTATTGTTTCCTATATTGTGATGTATCTTTTAGGTTATACGGTTAATGTTTTTACTTTAATGAGCCTTGTCATTGCTATTGGGATGGTAGTTGACAATACCATTGTCGTGCTGGAGAATGTCACACGTCATATCGATAGGGGTGTTAGACCTCGTGAAGCGGCCTTGTTTGGAACAAATGAAATGAGTCTTGCCCTATCAGCTTCTACTTTTACTACTATTGTAGTACTTGTTCCGCTCATGTTTGCTGGTGGAATTGTTGGAGTGATGTTTAAACAAATGGCTGTTATTACGACAACCACTTTGCTAACTTCATTACTGGTAAGTATTACTCTTTCGCCAACACTTATTTCATTGATGATTAACCCTGCTTACGAGCAACGGAAAAATCGCTGGTTTGTTCGGAGTGAAAAATGGTTCCTGCAACTAGAAAAAGGTTATGTATGGTTACTTCAAAAGGCTTTGAATAACAAAAAATGGACGTGGGGGATGCTTTTTGTCCTTGTTTTATTATCTTTCTTTTTGGCTTATAACATGGGCAAGGACTATATTCCTGATATTGACACAGGTGATATCATGATCGAATTGCGATTAGATGAAGGAATAAAGACCGATGAGACTGAAAAATTAGTTGTCAAGCTCGAACAAAAGCTAGACTCCATGGTTCCAGAGAAAGTTTATGCGTTCTCTGTAATTGGTCAAACTGAACGTGGAATCTTGAGTTCGGTAGGTTTTAAAGAAGGAAAAAATATTGCTACCATAGCTTTGCATCTAACACCTCCTGACCAACGTAAACGTTCGTCTCATGAAATAGCTCAAGTCATAAGAGAAGAATTAAAAAAATATCCTCAAATACAAGCTTTTAATGTTTCAGGAAGTAGTATATTGGCAACAGCATTGCTAGGAAATGTCAAACCCATTGAAGTTCTCATAAAAGGGAATGATTTAGATGAATTATCCAGCATTGCCAAAGCAATTGAGGATAGCTTAAAGAGAAAAGCGTATTTAAAAAATATTACTAATTCGGCCAGTGTGTCACGACCGACATATGAGGTTAGAATCAACAAAGAAAAAGCCCTTACGTATGGTCTTACTCCGCTTATGGTAGCCATGCAACTGAGAAATGCAGTTTATGGTGCCAAAACAGGTGTTTTCAAAGAGAAAGGAAAAGAATATGATATTATTGTTCGATTTGATAGCATAGTTCGCTCTGACCCAGAGGAGTTGAGAAAAATATACATTTCCACTCCAAAAGGCAATGCAATAATGCTATCTGAAATTGCTGAGGTTCAGTTTGGGGTTTCCCCTATTGAAATTGAACATATTGGGCAAGAACGAGTAGTGAAGGTATCTACTGATATAGAACACGGTGTTTCTCTTAGTGAAGCGGTGCGGGATGTTCAACAACTGTTAGAACCGTACAAAACCAATCCAGATGTGTTGGTAGAGCTTTCAGGCCAGAATGTAGAGCAGAAGGAAAGTTTTAGTAACCTTTCTTTGATTTTTATCATTGGTATGATGCTTGTTTATATGATCATGGTGGCGCAATTCAAATCTCTTAAAGCTCCGTTAATTATTCTTTTTACCATTCCTTTCACATTGATCGGTGTAATCATTGCGTTTTCCTTAACAAATGTCAATTTGAATTTGGTTACATTTGTGGGAGTTATTATGCTTTTAGGTGTAGTTGTAAACAACGGAATTGTGCTGGTTGATTATACCAATCTTTTACGAGCTAGAAAATATGGTCTACGGGAAGCCGTAGTTGAAGCGGGGCGAAGTCGTCTTCGTCCTGTACTCATGACTTCGTTAACTACGGTTCTGGGCATGTTCCCTATGGCTTTAAGCAATGGCTTAGCTTCTGAAATATGGTCACCCTTAGGTATAACGATGATAGGAGGATTATTGTTTTCAACGCTAATTACACTTATTTTGATGCCAGTGACTTATGAAATTTTTTTCCAAAAAAATAAATAGCATGAAAGCAATATACATACGCTGTAATGTAGTAGTGAAAGAAGATATTATGGAGCTTTTAGAAAAAGCAGAAGTAAGCAGTTATGATGTGATCCCAAAAACATTGTATTTTTTAGCTGGCGATGAACCTCGTCTTGATACCCCAGTTTGGCCAGGGTATAATGTGTCTTTTATTGTTTTTGAGAAAAATGAGGATGTATTTCGACGACTTTTTGAGCTTTTAAGAGAATACAACGAAAATTGTAAATTTGATGAAGAAAAAGTTACTGCTTATGCTTTTGAAACACAGCAATTGTTATGAAGGTAAAAAATAAAAATGATAAAAAAACTTATTTTCTTGAAGTAGCTAAAAAAGTCTTTCTAGACCTAGGTTATAAAAAAACCTCATTGTCTGACATTGGGCATGCCGCTAAGAGAGCCAAAAGTGGAATTTATTATTATTTTCACAGCAAGGAAGAAATATTTGAGACAATAATTGATCAAGAAGCGAAAAAAATTATTCAAGAAATCAACGAAAAATTAGCCGATATTCATGATCCTGTAGAGAAAATCAAAGTCTATTTTAAACTACGACTAAAACATTTAAAAGATGCGACTTATTATTATGCTTTTTTGAAAAAAGATGTGCTCGAGCATTTGCCCTACATTGAAAAAATTCGCGAAAAATACGAAGAAATAGAAAAAGAGATTTTACGCAAAATTTTTCAAGAAGGAATTAAAAAAAACATTTTTAAACCATTTGATGTGGAAAAAGTAGTAGAAGCGCTCGCAAAGCTTATTCGTGGAATAGAAATTCCACATTTTATAGAAGAACTGATGTTTAGCATGGAAAATGAAATGATGTTATTAATTGATATTTTTGTAAAGGGAATAAGCAAACAATATGAGTAATGTATTTTTCATAACGGGTTGTTCACGTGGTATGGGGCTCGAAGTGGCCAAAGAGGCTTTGAAGGAAGTTGACTCAGTTGTTATTGGGGTGAGCCGTTCGGAACCTCGTGAAAATCTATTGCCTCTTGCTAGAGAACATAAAAGCTCATGGATTTGGATTCAGGCCGATCTAGCTTTGGAAATGGAACGAATCCGAATAGTGAGCGAAATAAAAAAGCGAAATCTGCAAGTAAGTCATGTGTTGCACAACGCAGCTGCCCTTAGAAAAATTTTGTTTGAAAAGGTTACTTTCGATGATTTTCAATACTTATTTAACATAAATTTTTGGGCACCTTTTCATCTTACGCAATTGCTTTTACCTGTGCTGAAGCCTAAAGCTCATGTAGTGTTTATGAGTAGCATGGGCGGTTTTCAGGGGAGCATGAAATATCCTGGCATGTCGTTATACACTGCTACAAAAGCAGCTATTGCTAACCTGGCAGAATCTCTTTCGGTAGAATTGAAATTAAGGGATGTACGTGTAAATGCTCTTTGTCCAGGAGCGGTTGATACGGATATGCTCCGCGAGGCTTTTCCTCATTACAAAGCTCCAGTATCTGCTTCAGAAATGGCTCAGTTTATCTATGCTTTTTTAATTCACGCACCGCGCGTCATGAATGGTAAGGTTATTCCAATTGCATTAAATGATCCCTCCAATGAGTAACGAAGTTTGTAATACAGGCGTAATTAGAAAAATAGAAAACGGAAAAATTGAAGTGGCTATTACTCGGACGGCTGCTTGTGTTTCTTGTCAATTAGCTCAAACTTGCAATACTGCGGAGGTAAAGGTAGAGTACATCGAAATTCCTTTTCAAGGGGATGTCGATTTTCGCGTAGGGGATAAAGTGGAGGTGGTTATTAAAGAAACGAAGGCAATCCTTGCAGTCTTGTATGCTTTTATCATTCCTATTTTGTTGGTTGTTGTAGCTATTATATTGGCCAATGCATGGCTTAACAGTGAAAGTTATGCATCACTTATTGGCTTGGGAGTTGGGGTCTTATATTATCTTGTTCTTTTGTTCCTCAATGACCGCATGAAAAAGACTTTTCAATTTACGCTAAGAAAGCATGAAGAAGCTGCATAATGTTGATATTAAGGATTACACGACTTTTAAGGTTCCATCTAAAGTAAAGGAACTAGTTTTTATTGAAGAAGAGAATGAGCTTTTTGAGTTGTTCCAAACTCCCTTAGATCGATTCATGGTTATAGGGAAGGGCAGCAATGTCTTGTTTGTTGAAGATTATGAGGGAACGGTAATTCATATGGCTACAAAATCTTTTAAAATTGAGGAAGAAAATGAAGAATGGGTATTGGTTACTGTAGATGCAGGGCTGGAATGGGATGATTGGGTCGAGATTTCCATTAACAAGGGATGGTTCGGACTTGAAAATTTGTCTTTGATTCCTGGTAGCGTAGGTGCAGCTCCTGTCCAGAATATTGGTGCTTACGGTGTTGAAGTCTCTGCTTTTGTACATCGAGTTAAGGTTTTTGATGTTGTAGTTAAAAGTTTTTCCTGGGTAGCATCTTCAGCATGTGATTTTGGTTATCGTCAGAGCATTTTTCAACGCAAGCATGAATGGATTGTAACTGCTGTGCAATTCAAATTATCTAAAAAATTTAATCCTCAACTAAGTTATCCCGCTTTAAAAACATATTTTGAGCATTCGGAACTAGAAAAATTAACAGCCTCGGATGTTAGAAAAGCTGTGATTGAAATCCGAACATCAAAATTGCCTAACCCTGATCAAATGGGCAATGCTGGTAGTTTTTTTAAAAACCCAATGATTGACATAGCATTGTCGAAAGAAATAGCAAAAAAATATCCTGATTTTCCCGTGTATCCTGCTGGTGAAGGGAAAATTAAAACTCATGCTGCTTGGCTCATTGAAAAAGCTGGATTAAAAGGATTTACGTTAGGGGATGCAGCAGTGCATGAGAAGCAGCCGCTTGTGCTCGTAAATCGTGGCAACGCCACAGGAAAGGACATGATAAAACTTGCTGCCTATGTTCAGCAGCAAGTGTTTGAGAAATTTAAAATATGGCTTGAACCTGAAGTTCGAATTATAAAGAACTAGCCCAAGTAAACTTTGAGGATTTTACTTCGCTGATTTTGTTTAAGTCGTTTGAGTGCACGTTCTTTGATTTGACGAGCACCTTCTTTTGTCATGTTGAGTTTAGCAGCTATTTCTTCAAGGCTCAAGGGATGTGTGCGGTCGATGCCATAATACATTTTGATCACTGTATATTCACGTTCTGTAAGAGTACTTAGGGCACGTTCAATATCTTTTTTGAGGCTTTCTTTGTCAAGGTTATCGTCGGTGCTTGGAAAATCTTTACTTTCGAGCAAATCAATAAGAGTAGTTTCTTCGTCTTCTTGGATGGGGGCATCAACGGAAACATGTCTACCGCTTAAACGCAAGGTTTCTGCAACCTTTTCTTCTGGGAGATCTAGTTTTTCTGCTAGTTCGTCAACGGAAGGGCTACGTTCAAGCATTTGCTCAAGGTACGACGCTTCTTTTAAGACTTTGTTGAGCGAACCTACTTGATTCAATGGAACTCGTACTACCCGAGAATGTTCGGCAATAGCTTGTAAGATGGATTGACGGATCCACCATACAGCATACGAAATGAATTTAAAACCTCTTGTTTCATCAAATTTATAGGCAGCTTTAATGAGACCCATGTTGCCCTCGTTGATAAGATCTTGAAGACTTAATCCCTGGTTTTGATACTGCTTAGCTACTGATACAACAAAACGCAAATTTGCTCTTACCAATTGTTGAAGAGCATCAAGATCACCTTGTCGGATGCGTTGAGCTAACTGTACTTCTTCTTCTACAGTTAGCTGTCTTTCTTTTGCAATTTCCTGTAAATAAATGTCTATACTGGTCGAATCGCGGGTGGTAATGGATTTTGAAATTTTTAATTGTCTCATAAAGTTTAGGCTTTATTTTCAGGTTTAGACTTTAGGAATCGGTAAAAGTTTATCAAAATGATTTAAATCATAAGTTAAAGCCGTAATACGCTCTCATGCCGTTGGGATAAGCTCCCTCGATAAAAATATTTCCGCTGTTGGAGAAAGCTTTTTCAAGATCTTCGAGTGAGTAAACATCGTTGCCATTTACTTTGGTAATAATAAATCCTTCTTTAATGCCAATGCGTTTGAGTATTCCATCTTTGAGTTTTACAATTTTAATTCCATGATCTAATCTGAGTTTTCTTAATTCTTCCGAAGATGCAGGTTCAAAAGTAGCACCTAGAAGGGTTGAAGATGTGAATTGATTTTTTTGGATAAAAGATGTTTGTCCTGTACGGTTTTTTAAGGTAACTGTTTTGGTGAGGAGATGATTTCCTCGCTTGATGGTAACTTGAATTTTATCACTAGGGCGTTTTTCAGCAATTATTTCGAGAAATTGTGAGGTATTGGTTATGTCTAGGGAATCAACTTTTACGATAACATCTCCAGCATCGATGCCTGCATCATAAGCAGAACCTTCAGGGAATACTTCTTGAATGTAAACGCCTTGAGTTACATCTAGTCCGAATTTTTTGGCTATTTCTGCATTAACTTCAACAATAGAAGCTCCAAAATAAGCGCGTTGTACGACACCAAATTCCATGAGATCTTGAGCAACTTTACGAGCTAGGTTGGAGGGTATAGCAAACGAATAACCCGTAAATGCACCATTGGTACTTGCAATTGCTGTAATAATGCCTACCAATTCCCCATTTAGATTGACAAGAGCTCCACCACTGTTCCCAGGATTAACAGCAGCATCAGTTTGTATAAACGATTCTATTGCTGAAGCCGATTTTAAGATATTGATGTTTCTTGCCTTTGCGCTTACAATGCCAGCAGTAACTGTTGAAGTAAGATTATAAGGATTGCCGACTGCCAAAACCCAATGACCTACTTTTAATTCATTCGAATTTCCAAAAGGAAGGTAAGGCAGGTCAGTAGCATCAATTTTTAAAAGAGCTAAGTCGGTGTTAGGGTCTGTCCCTACCACTTTTGCTTTATATTCTCTTTTGTCATTGAGCGTTACGATAATTTTTTGAGCATTGTTAACAACATGGTTGTTGGTTAGAATGTATCCATCTTTTGTGATGATTACTCCACTTCCACTTCCAACGATGGGATATTCTTTAAAAAACTTGGGTGTAAGATTAAAAAAATCATAAAATGGGAAAAGGAAATCGTCACTAAATTCCTGACGTTCGATAGCAGCAGTTTTTATGTGCACAACGGCTGGAACAGCCATTTCTGCTGCATAAGTAAAATCAGGTAAGCCGGCAATAGTATTTTGAGGTCTATACTGGGCGAATTGAGCAGGAATTTTTTCATTTAAAACGATTTCTCTTTCTAATTTTTTTGAAAAAAACTTGTAACCTGCAAAACTGCTAATAATACCTGCTGCAATGCTTATGAGAACTATTTTCCACGTTTTCATGATTTTTTTGTTTAATAACGATGGATTTTAATCAAAAATTGTGAAAATAATAACTTTGCAAAGAATAAAATGACATTTTGTCACCAATGAGACGTGGGCGTTTTTGGGCGGGTTTACTTTTGGGGATTGTATTGACGCTGTCTGTACAATCACTTTATTTAATGCTTGTTGAAGAAAATAAATCAATTGTAGATTATTTTCCTTCTTTTCATTTTGGAAAAATGAATTATCCACAGTTTACGAAAAAAAAACAATTTTCCGATAGTCTTTCTCGTTTAAAGCAAGATTCCAGTTTTAGCTTGAAAAACATTGTAGTAGATTCAGCTTTTTATTGGGAAAAATGGAATGAACTAATTGCCAAGCCTGAATACAAAGAAATGGATTCTCTTTGGATTGATTCAGTCATAAAAAGTGAATATGTCCTAGAGAAAAAGAATAGAAAAATAGATTCTACCCAAATTGTTAAAGATGTGTTGACTGATAAAATCAAATTGGATGCTGGGACTGTAGTTTTGCAAATAAACTCACAAGGGGATACATCCTTTCAGGTATTAAGAGATCCGGGAAATCAGCATGTCTATGTTGAATTTTGGAGATCTCCTTTTAAAGTTAATGGCTACCTGTTTATTCCACCTGTCTTACAACTTTACGGGTATACGAGAGAAAATATTCAGAAATTGGTATTTTACGAAGATGGTGTATTGATTAAGATTAAAGACAAGTGGTTTTACATTAAGCCTTCTCAACAATTTCAACGTTTTGATTTCTCTTTTACAGCTAGCTGGCTAGAAAAAATATGATGTATGGATGCTTTTATAAAAGTACATGCTGCGGGTAATGATTTCATTTTGGTAGATGGTCGGAAAGTAGATGAAATATCGCCGGAGCAAATACGTTTTGTGTGCCATAGACATATGGGGATAGGAGCTGATGGGCTCATTTTAGTAAAACCCGTCGATGTTGCTACTTTTCAAATGGAATATTTTAATGCTGATGGAAATTCTGCAAACATGTGTGGTAATGGTGCTCGTTCTGCGGTAGCTTTTGCTCATTACATGAATTTTTTTGATGGCGTTCGATGCACATTTCTTGCGGGGGATGGAAAACATGAGGGTTTTATTGAAAAGATGCAATTTCCTTTTTACGAAATACGGGTAAATATTTTTTGGCAAGGTAATGTTATTCCTGTTGGAAAAAATGCCTGGTTTATAAACACTGGAGTTCCTCATGTGGTTTGCAAAGTGGATAATGTTGATGAGGTTGACCTTCCAGGTCAAGCCCTAGAGTATAGATTTCGTGAAGATTTAGCACCAGGTGGGGTTAATGTTGATTTTGTAGATGCAAAGAAAGGTCTTCGTATCCGTACGTATGAAAGAGGGGTTGAAGAGGAAACTTTATCGTGCGGGACGGGTGTGAGTGCTGCCGCTCTTGTTGCTTTTCAGCAGGGTTGGGTAAGTCGAGATAAATTTAGCATAGAAACTCGGGGAGGGAATTTTGAAATAGAAATTGGAGCTAATTCTTTATGGCTCAAGGGTCCAGTTACCTTTATTGCCTCTTTACATGTGTTTGATTTTTTTAAGAATTAGTATGAAAAAATTTGTTGTCCTTCTTTTTTTAGTGTTGCTTATTTTCGTTGGCTACGGTTATTATGCAGTTTTCATCCAGCCTGCTACTTCTCTTAAGGCGGAAGTGGAGTTCTTTGTGTATCCTGGTGAAGATTATATGTCTTTTCGCGATACACTTTTTCAGAAAGCTGCTATCAAACAGAAATTTTTGTTCGATGCGTTGGCCAAATGGAAAAAATTGAACAAGCGATTGAAGGCAGGGAGGTATGTAATTTCACCTAATTTTAGTTTAAATCAGCTCATCAACATGTTTATAGCAGGTCGACAAACGCCCATAAAAATTTTTATTCCCCCTTTTCGAACGTTGGATGACCTTTTGGTGAAAATAGATGCTAAGCTCCTTTGCGGTAAGGATTCCCTGCGGAAATTGCTTCAGGATAGTTCTTTTTGTAGACAATTGGGTTTTACGACCGAAAATGTTCGTGTGTTGTTTTTGCCTTTGTCACATGAGGTGTATTGGACTACTTCATGCAAGGATTTTCTTTTACGAGTGAAAAAAGCCTATGATGCTTTTTGGAATGATAAGCGGCTTGAAAAAGCACGAGATTTGTCGCTAAAACCTGAGGAAGTTATCATTCTAGCTTCAATTGTGGATGCTGAAACTTCTCGGCCTGACGAAATGCCAAAAATTGCTGGAGTTTACATAAATAGGCTGAAAAAACACATGAAGCTAGAAGCAGATCCTACGGTCATTTACGCTTTGAACGACTTTACCATCAAACGTGTTCTTAAAAAACATGTAGAAGTTGAAAGTCCCTACAATACATACAAGTATGCGGGTCTCCCTCCGGGTCCCATTAGGCAACCCACCCTTGCTGCTATTGAAGCTGTTCTCAATTATGAAAAACATGATTATTTGTTTTTTTGTGCGCGAGAAGATTTTTCGGGATATCATCGCTTTGCAAAAACTGCAAGTGAGCATGCTATCAATGCTCGTAAGTATCAGCAAGTCCTCCAAGAATTACTAAGAAAGAAAAATAATGCATCGACCGCCCACAAATGAGAAATTTTTTTGAAAAAGAGCTGGAAATATCTTTTTACATTTTTTAACAAGTTATTAAAAGTCAGTGATCCACTGTAAATGAGAAGCTTTAAAATAAGCGTAAACGGTTTCTTCAAGTTGAAATTTTTGATTTTCCCAAGAAGAGCGAGTGATAAAAACACTAAGTTGTAAAGGACCTGCCACTTGCACTTCGACAAGACCTTCAAAGAGCTGAGCCCCTACAATTTTTCCTTCCATCTGATTCAAAGCCGTTGAATCCATAGGGTGTTTGGATAAAAGCACATCCGACGGGTCTACTTTTACAAATCGAGGAACTGACGAGGGTTTAACAGATGAAAACAATGTGATCCCCCCTTGGACAACTATTTGAAAAATATTATTTTTTTCCACGACATTTTCAATTGCAAATACATTTACAAAACCAGGAGACTGCAGAGGAGATAACTTAAAATGCAGTAGGGCTTCTGTTTTCGTTCCCTCGAAAACTACCTGTCCAGCATCCAATTGTATTACCTTATCACAAAACCGAATGCCTTGTTGAAGATTGTGAGATGTCAAAAAAATTATTTTCTCTTTCTTTTTCAAATCGTATATAAGAGCTTCAAGAAATTGTTGCCATGTTATATCTAAGGCATTAAAAGGTTCATCAAGCAACAGGATCGAAGGATTCCAACACAACGCTCGGGCAATCGCAGCTCGCTGATATTCGCCACCAGAAAGATCAGCAGGTTTTTTATGCCATATTTTTTCTAAATGAAAAAGCTCTTTTATTAGCTCTATTTTTTTCTCCTCAAATTCATCGGATCTATGACGTAAGAAAAAACGTATGTTCTCGTTCACAGTAAGATGAGAAAAAAGATTATTTTTTTGAAAAACCATCGAAAAGGGACGTTTTGCAGGAGGTAATTCCATCAAATTTTCTTCCTTCCAAAAAAATTGCTCTGCACGATGAGGTAAAAGTCCAGCAAGGCCAAGCAAAAAGGTAGTTTTTCCGCTTCCGTTGGGACCTGCAATAAAAATACATTCACCCACTTTTGCTTCGATGGTCACAGGACCAGAAGAAAAACGACGATTTTGTGCAACGAAGTTTTTTAAAATTAACATAGCTTATTTTTGAGAATAAAATACAGCATAAACAATGGAAAAAAACACGAGCAATATAAATACAATAACCGCAATTGCAGCCAAAGCATAATGTAATCCATGCGTCAAAAAGGTATCGAATAGATAGATAGGAAAAGTTTTTGGATAATAGGCTAAAATAAGCACAGCACCAAATTCTGAAGCTCCGCGGGAAAACATGTTGGCCATAGCATACAGGATGTTTTGCTTGGTTGCAGGTAGTACCACTTTGTAAAACACTTCACTTCGAGAGATTCCGGCTGTTAGAGCTAGCCATTCCATTTCCTGAGGTAAAGATTCAAAAGTTGAAAGCATCGCATTAAAAAAGTAAGGTATACTCACAAAAGCCATGGCAAGCATGATTCCCAGGGGAGTGTTGACGACAAAGCGTCCTATGGGAATTAAGGCGTTTCCCAGCCCTCCCTGAGCTGCAAAAAAGCCTAGTAAAGCTATTCCACTTGCTACATGTGGTATAAAGGCAGGTATTTGAAATAAAGACCATACAAGCCCTTTTCCAAAAAACTTTCTGCGAGCTATGGTGTAAATAAGTGGCAAAGAAAGAAATCCAACAACAACCGTCGCAACAAAACTAAACATGATAGAACGAAGCAATGAAAAATAAAAAGCATCATCATGCAAAATGTTAGATACAGAGGTCAAAGACGAACGAAAAAAGAAATTTACAAGAGGTCCCCCGATAAAATATAAAACCAAAATAATACTAACGCTCCACCCAAAAAAAATGAGAAATTTTTTTGTCATTTTTTACACATTTCCCAGGTTGGAATAAAACCATTTTTGCGAATAAGAGTCTGCCCCTTGTCGCTTTCTAAAAATGAAATAAATTCTTTTAATTCATTTTTTTTAGATGAGTCGTTCAAAACCACTAAAGCATAGGCAATGCATCCACCACAAACTTTTTTGTTACATTCTTCCACATCAATGCATATGTTACGATAAAAGTTTTCCAAATTTTTTTTGGAAAAATTAATGGAATCAGGAAGTTCAATGTAGGGGTAATTATGCTTTTCAGCTATATTGCGATAAGTGAAAAAAGCATCTAGAACACCTAGTTCGAAAAAAGTATTGAGATCGGTTTCTTTGGGCCGAACAAAAGGTTTTGAAGCTAAGATTAATTTCCGAGCATTCGTATCTTTTTGGGCAAGCACGCTTAGTGCCATCAACGCACGATAGCCACAAGGATCAAGGCACGGGTCGCTATGTCCGAGTTTTGCTCTACTGTTTAGCAAAGTTGAACCCAAGTTGTTTGAGGATAAAAAAGGAAATTTCTTTTTATTATAGACCAGAACAAGCTTATTGTATGCAAAAATGTAGCAAGCTTTTATTTTTTCTAGTGGGAGAGAGTCTACAAGTCCCACATCGGAAAGCACAAGTATATCGCATTTTTTGTTTAACGAAATAGCTTTACGCAAAGCTTCTACACTGCCTGAAGCTTCTGTTTGAAAGCTAACTGTAGGTAGATTTTTTTCAACGTCCATCATCAAAGGAGAAAGACTCCCAGCATGAAAAATAATCAAAGGTTCTTTTTGTTTATTTTGACAGGCATAAAAAAATAACAACAATAAAATTAACCATTTAATCTTTTGATGTTTAATCATAGCTTTAGCACACGATTCGTTTTTATTTTCCCACAAAAACATAGTAAATGATATTAGCTCCCATTTTCAAGGCTTCGATGTGTTTTTCCATGGGATCGTTATGTACGGTGATGTCTTCCCATCCATCGCCAAGGTCTGTTTCCCAGGTATACAAAAGTACTAAGCGGCCATCTACAAAAATTCCATAAGCTTTGGGAGGTAAACCATCGTGCTCATGGATTTTAGGAACACCATTAGGGAAAAGATATGGTTTTTGGAAAATAGGATGATTCAAAGGTACCTCTTTCAAGGGAATGTCGGGAAAAATTTTTTGAATTTGAGGGCGAACAAATTTATCCATACCGTAGTTGTCGTCGATGTGCAGAAAGCCACCAGCAAGAAGATATTTCCGCAAATTAGCAGCTTCTTCATCAGAAAAAAATACATTTCCATGCCCAGTCATGTGAACAAAAGGATAGTTAAAAATATCTGGGCTTCCTGGTTCAACCGTAGGTATGTCTTCGGAAATATTGGTTTCAAGATTTTCATTGCAAAATTTCACAAGATTGGGTAGAGAAGTAGGGTTAGCATACCAATCCCCCCCACCTTTGTACTTCAGCAAAGCTATTTGTAACGATGACTTTTGTGCTACTGAAGTTAATGCCAGAAAAATAAAAGCTAATACATGGATTTTCACAACCAGAACATTTTTACAAATGTACATAAAAAGTTCCTTTATACAGAAATTGGATAAAAACCATTGAAGTTTTAAAGGAAAAAAAACTACATGTAAAAGTGTGAAAAAAAGGCTACTCAATGGATAGCCCCCCATGAGCAAATGGTCAGTATTTATTCTTCTTCCATACATTTTCCTGTGCAAGAGAAACACTCGGTCATGAGTTTATCTGAAATTCCCATGGTGCTAAAACCACCATCGTGATAAATATTTTGCATTGTTACTTTACGAGCGTAATCGCTGAAAAGTAGAACACAGAATTTTGCACACTCTTCTGCTGTAGCATTGCCAAGCGGCGACATGCAATTGCTAAACTGATAAAAAGCATCAAAACCTTTTACTCCTTTGCCAGCTGTGGTGATGGTAGGAGATTGACTGACACTGTTGATACGAACTTTCTTCTTGATTCCGTAGTGATATCCAAAGCTTCGCACAATGCTTTCTAACATAGCTTTGGCTTGCGACATATCGCTATAGCTTGTAAATTGGCGTTGAGCTCCAATGTAGCTGAGCGTTATGACTGAACCATACTCATTGATGGCATCTTTTTTATAAGCCACTGATAGAATCTTATGTAGCGAGAGGGCTGAGATGTCGATGGTTTTCATAAAATACTCATAGTTTAGTTCGGGGTAAGGAATGTTTTTTCGCACATTAGGCGACATGCCCACAGCATGCAAAATAAAATCAATACCAGATCCAAAATGTTTCAAAGTCTCATCGAAAAGATTTTCCAAATCATCGATCGAGGTGACATCAGCAGCTATAACAGGAGCCTGTGTTTTCTCTGCTAGTCGATAAATGTCGCCCTTACGCAAAGCTAGATCATGATTCGTCAAAACAAAACGCCCGCCTTCTTCGTAAACGTGTTGAGCCACATGCCAAGCGATGCTATTTTCGTCCAACGCACCGAAAATGATTCCTTTTTTTCCTTCAAGTAAATTATATCCCATAATGCTAAAAGTTTAAAAGTTCCCTGGCTATTTCTTTTGTTTTATCACTTATGTTTTTGTCAGCAAGTAAACGAGAAATGGCTTCTACTCTTGCTTCGCCTACAACATAAGTAAAGGTTGAAATGGATTTATCAGAATTTTTAGAGACTTCAATGTGCCACTGACCGCGTGCTGCAACTTGTGGCAAATGGGTAATGGCTATAATTTGATGGTATTTAGCCAATTCTTTCAACATTTCCCCAACTCGTGCTGCAATTTCGCCCGAAATCCCCACATCTATTTCATCAAAAATAATGGTGGGCAGAAGAGAAACAGAACTAATTTGTGCCTTTAATGCAAGCATCAAGCGAGATGTCTCCCCACCTGAAGCCACTTGACTTAGGGGTTGAAGCCTGCCTGTAAGGTTTGCATCAAACAGAAAGACAACGTCATCAAGCCCATAACGAGTAAGTTCCTCTCGCTTTGTTAATTGAACACTAAATTGAGCTTTAGGTATGCCTAGTTTTTCAAGAGCTTTGCTCATGTTCTTTTCGAGTATACTTTTAGCTTTTTGTCGATTTTCACTTAATGTCTTGGCTTGATGGATTAATTCTTCTTGCAGTTTTTGAATTTCGAGTGCTAGTTCATCCATTTTTCCTTTCACTTCTTCGGCATAACGGAGTTTAGCTTCTAGTTCTTTTTGTAAATCCAGTAATTCATCTACATTTTTTTTCCTATGCTTAAAAAGCAAACGTTCGTACACATTTAATCGTTCATGTAAACTATCCAAATTCGCGGGATCTGCATCCATGTCGGAAATTATGCTAGAAAGCATATAGTTAAATTCTTTGAGTTCAATTTGAATGTTTTTAAATTTTTCAAGTTCTTCCTTGAGATGGGGAAAGATACGGGATAAATGTTCGATAGATGAAATGGTTTTATTAAAAAAAGACAAAACATTATCTTCTTTTTCTACGAGGTGATAGTTTATTTCCGTGAGTGCTGACAGAATTTGCTCTTTTTGTTCGAGCATTTCTATGTTTTTCTTAAGTTCGTTGTATTCGTTGGTAGAAAGATGAGCAGTTTTCAATTCTTGCAATAAAAAGAGAATGTAGTCCATATCAGCATTTTGCTGTATTTGTTCTGCTTGAAGTTTTTCTAACTGTCGGTGAAGATTTGTCCAGGTTTGGTAATCTTTTTGAAATTTTTTTATGCTATTGTTTTGCTGCGCTAAGAGATCCAGCATTTTAATTTGAAAATCTGGATGAGCTAAAAACAAGGTTTGATGTTGAGAGTGTATGTCCATGAGATATTCGCCGACTTGCTTGAGCACATTGAGCGTAGTAGGTACATCGTTGATGAAGCTACGGGATTTTCCGCCAGGAAGAATTTCGCGTCTTATGATCATTTCTTCATCTGTGTCAATGCCATTTTCTCCTAAAATAGGAGGAATTTCCTCCGGTAAAGCATCAAAAAAACCTTCCACCACACATTTTTGAGAAGGATCCCGCAAGATGGCTTGCTCAGCACGTTGCCCAAGAAGCAATCCAATAGCATCTAAAAGGATAGATTTTCCAGCTCCGGTTTCGCCTGTAATTACAGTTAAACCTTCATGAAAAGGAATGGTTGTTTCATCAATCAGAATGTAATTTTTAATGTATAAAGATTTCAACATAATTTGCACAAAGTTAAATGGTATGACAAAGATATGATTTCAACATGATACATGTTAGTTTTTTAAAGTATTTTTGATGAAAATTATGTAGAGATGAAAAAATGGGCAATTGTCATGTTTCTTTTCATAAGTATCACGTTTCTTTTTTATAGTTGTTGGAATAACATCAGCAATCCGAAAAAAAGAGGAACACCGGCTTATACGGCTTATCAATTTTTGACTGCAATGCAACGACTGGACTTTGAGGAAGCTGCTTCCTATGGGACTGACAACACAAAAACTAGTATACGCTTATTACGAACCATCGTAAACATGTTGCCCGAAGATAAAAGAACAAATGTTGTTCGGGGTAAAATCAAAATAACACGCTGTGAATTGGATAAAACAAATCGCCAGCGTGCAATATGCTACTATACGGTAAATGATACCTTAAAAAAAGGTGTTCCCCTTGTTCATGAAGGTGGACGATGGCTTGTAGACTTCAAAAAAGAACAAAATCTTTCTCCTGAAAATTTTTTGAAAGTTAAAGTCGACACATCTGCTAAACGAAAACCACATCAATGGTTCAAGGTAGATACGCTTCGCAAACACTAAGTGTTTTTCTTTTGTTGGTTTCTTTTGCTCTGCAGGCTCAAACAAGAGCATGGAAAAATTCTTCGTTTCTATTTCTTTCGACGGAGACATCTTTTGAAGAGATGGATTCGCTTCATGTTGAGTCTACGTCAGGTAATTGGCTCAAACGAAAATTTTTCTATGAACATTTTCTTGTCTATAGGGATACGAACCTTATTATTACTTTAGATCCTGTCCTCGATGGGAGGCTTTCGCTAGACACAAGTAGCAACTATTATCAAAACACGCGAGGATTCCTTGTTTTTGCTAATTATGACGATCGATTTCTTTTTCAGTCGGAGTTCTACGAAACTCAGGCAACTTATCCAGATTTCTTGAAACATTGGTTAAATCAGCGAAAAATCATTCCCGGTGCTGTGGAATTTAAGCCCTTCAAAGATAACGGGTTTGACTTTGGCATTGCTTATAGTCGGTTGGCACTGGTTTTCCATCCGCAGTTTACTTTTTTCCTTGCTTATGACAAAATAAAATTGTCTCCAGGGCTATACAATCTGTGGTTAGATGATGCTGCCATGCCCTTTCCTCAAACAGGTTTCCGCTACAAGCGATCTAAATTTTTCTTTCAATATACTATAGAAACTTTTTATAATCCAGATTTTACAGGGGCTTTACAAGTTCCTGGTGCACAGGAAATGTCTGCCCATCAAAAAAAATGGGCATCGTATCATTTTATGACCTACGATCCATTTAAATTTTTGAAATTCTATTTTTTTGAAAGCATCGTATTACCACCTAACGAGCTTAATAATGCTTTCGGAAAGTATTTGTATATTTTGCCATTTCCTGGTATTCGGCTTGCTTTTGCACCTGATTCATTATATGGAAAAATGGTTGGTCTTGGCTGGCAAACTCATTTAAAGAATTTCAAGGTTTACAATACGTATGCTTTTTCCAGAAAAACAAAAGGCGTGGCAGCTCAAGCGGGATTATGCTATGAATATCATCGTACCTTCACTCATTTCATTTCAGGCATGGAGTATTCTCACGCAAACGGCACGGCTTATACAAACAGCTCTTCTTGGACGGATTGGCACAATCTTGATTTTCCCTTGGGGCACCCGCTGGGCAATGCTTTTAAACATCAAGTTTTCAGAAGTTATGTTGAGCACAAACGCTGGTATCTTTACTTGCAGGCTCAAGCTTTTCAACAGGCTCTTTCTCATCGATCTTTTTTGTATCCTCTTGCTGATAGCTTATTTGAACCTGCAAACAAAGGAAAAGGCATCCGAGCAGAATTTGGATTTTTTATTAATCCAGTATCAAAACTAGCCGTATTTGTTTCACCATGCTGGGAAATGCTTTCAGGAACTACATCAAAGCAATACTTTTGGCTTCAATTAGGCATTGCCCATCGATTGCGAAACGATTGGTTTAATTCCTGGTAAATCATGAAAACACGATGGATTTTTCTTTTTTGGGGTATATGGCAAGTTGCTTACAGTCAGCTGTGGCAAATACATGATTTTGATTTTACCGATAGCTTGAAAAAAGACACATTTCATGTTCGTGACACTTTCAACATGCCTAGTGGCATAGTTTATTTTTCTTCTCCAAGCCATTCAAAAGCATTAATCGCCAAAGGTATTCAGTGGCAAAAGACCTGGAAAAAAAGTCGCCTTATTTTTGAACCTTACTTGGTTTTTCAATCCGCATACTCTAGACCGTTTTATTTGCATGAAAATGTAGTTCCAGGCGGTGGAATTGTGCTGGACAAAAAAAACATATTTCTTTTACGGCCGGTGTTCACATGGGAAACAAAATGGAATAAGTATGTACGAGGGGGCTTTTCTTACGGGCACGAACATTTCGGCACAGGATATCGTTCTTTTCTTCCTTCTCGTCACGCTCCCCTATATCCATCTGGTTTTTTGAACTTCCTTTTGCGTCGTTTTCAGTATTCTTATCGGCTAGCTTATTGGAATCAAAAGGATTCATCTATCTACTACAACAAGTTTACGGCCATGCAGTTTATTCGATGGGATGCCCTAAAGTGGCTAACGCTTACTTTCTTTGAATCAGCAACATGGGTTCCTTCCAAAAACACACATATGCACGCCATAGAACTTGCCTACATGCAACCCTTTGCTTTTTTGAGACCCATAGACTATTCGTTGGGTTCTCCAGCCAACATGTTTATGAGTGGTGGCATCGAGACTCGATGTGGTGAATATTCATGCTATGCACAACTCGTACTCGATGAGTTTTATATTTCTGAATACAAAAATGAGCTTCGACATCTATTGCATCCAAAAGATACCACCATCCTCACGGGTGCATGGGTAAATAAACAAGCTTTGCAAGCTGGATTGAAGACTTATTCTTTTTTTGGTATTGACCGACTTGGGTTTCTGTTTGAAACAAATATTGCTAGACCTTATATTTACTCCCACGTTTTCCCTGAAATGAGTTATTCTCATCAAAATCAACCTGTTGCCCATCCTTTGGGAGCTAATTTTTTTGAAAACATTATATGGATGGGATATTCCTGGAGAAAAAATGACCTTGTTTTAGGTGGATTGTGGGCTGAAATTGGCATGGACGAGGATAGCATACACATGGGACAAAACATCCTGCTTTCAACCTTTAATGGGTACCGAGGCAATAACATCCCTGTGCCTACCTACGGAAACAAAATCGCTCAAGGAAACAAAATTACTCTTTGGACAATGTATATTACCTGGACACGTTCACTAATTTTTTACAACATTCCAATTAAATTTTTCTTAAGTTTTGGGTTCAGAAAAAATACTTTTATCGATCAAAAAATTCATCCATTATTTTCTTTGGGTTTTTTACAGAACATTAAACAGCCGGATTTACTTAATTTCTAATATGTAGCAGGATTTCTTATTTTTTACAAATTTTACAATATTTTTGCAAAAAAAATGAATTTTTTATTTAGAAAATCAAAATTTGAACGATACGATAATCCAGCTCTTTGGACAGATTTTAATGCTTTTATCCGCCGTAAGCGGTGGCTTTTCATGGTTAAACAAAGACCTATTGCCATTTGGTTTACAGGACTTCCAAGCAGCGGCAAAACTACATTAAGTGAAAGTTTAAATAAAATCATTTTACGTAAGGGCTATTTCACAAAAGTTTTTGATAGTGATGTCATTTGTCAAGGATTGAACAAAGATTTAGGAGATACTTTAGAAGACCGCAAAGAAGGCATTCGTCGTATTGCTGAAGTGACAAAATTGTTTCTTGATTCGGGTATCATTGTCCTTGTAAGTTTCATTACCCCGACTGAAGAAATGCGCGAAATGGCAAAGAATATTATTGGACCAGATAGATTTTTTGAAGTCTATGTCAATTGCCCCATTGAAATTTGTGAAATGCGAGATGTCAAGGGACTTTTCAAACAATATAGGTTAGGACTTATGAAAAACTTGCCAGGATTGGATGCTCCATTTGAACCTCCTGCTCATCCCGATATTGAAGTGAGAACAGATCTTTGGAATGTAAAACGCTGTACACGTTACCTCATGGATAGAGTTTTACCGCGAATAAAATACTAAGCGGAATGAAGTAAATTTTACATCACCGAGAAGAATTAGCATCCCAATCAATTTTCTTATTCGTGAGGGAACTATGGTAATGACACCCTTGGCTAAAAAAGTTTTTTTGGCGAGCGTAAATTTTTTTTCCTTCGTATCATCGATAGCAGGTCCTAACTTTCCACAAATCATTGAATTTCGTAATAAACTCGTTGAAAAAGTAGGCGTAAAACTCGTTGTCGGAAGTGTCGAAGAAACTTAAGCGAAGGTAAAGCTGTCGACGAAATAGGTCTCTGTGCCACCAAGAAATTACATTCAAACCAATTACTTTGATCGATGCGATAGAAAAATACAAATTCGATGCATTTTTAAGTGGAGCTCACCGAGATGAAGAAAAGCTGGCGCAAAAGAACGCTTTTTCAACCAGTGGGATGAATTTAATCCATGGGACCCCAAAAATTAACGACCTGAACTTTGTAACTTATGTAATACAGGTATATACGGAAAAAACTGGGTGAACATTTTCGTGTTTTTCCTTTGTCCAGCCGGACTGAACTGGATGTGTGGATGTAGATGTACGAGAAAAAATAAAAATTCCATCTCTTTATTTCAGCCATGAACGCGAAGTATTTTATCCTGATGGTCTTTGGCTTGCTTATGCTCCCTTTATGGCTTTAAAACCTGAAGAAAAGCTGGAAGGGTGACCCGTACGTTGTCGTCCCATCGGCAATATCATTTCTAGAGGCGTAGTTCTTTCTGAAGCTAATATGCTCGAAGACATAATAACAGAAATAGCCACTTCTTGTATTACCGAACGAGGTATTCGAGCAGATAATAAACGTTCTAAAGCAGCCATGGAAAACAGAAAACGTAAAGGTTATTTTTTAACCATCAGCTACTATGGAAAAAGTTTTTAATCTGGAACAATGCGGGCAAAAGGAGTTGTTGCAGTTTAGCAGGAAGGATCATTTGACCATTCATCATTTCTCTACATCTTTGACACTAAAACGCAGTCAATTTTTTCTTTATAACTATAAAAAATACTCATCAACGGACCATGTTTAAATTTTTTTAAAAAAATTTTGCTCACCTTTCAAAAATTTATTTTATTTGCGTCGAAAAATTTCATAGGTTATGTTAGCGATGGTCAAAAGTTTTATGAGATGCTTGCTCCCTAGAATGTATGTGGGGGGGGGGGTATAATCGCCTCATTATCAATCAGTTGTGTGGTTTTTATGCCTAACATGTTGTTTTCCC